>Ga0209013_10000015_pt1 | contig 125079 bp, 110 predicted proteins | sample Cruoilmetagenom2_FD_187291 | JGI IMG/M metagenome (GOLD analysis project Ga0209013, IMG submission 187291) | Oil polluted marine microbial communities from Coal Oil Point, Santa Barbara, California, USA - Sample 2 (SPAdes) (version 2) | ecosystem: Environmental > Aquatic > Marine > Oil seeps ... | reverse complement strand
CTCATTGTTTTACAACTTATTATGGAATTCTAATCCAAGTGTGCCAGTTCTAAGTTCTTATTCAGATATAAAAAATACTGGTAGAATAGGTATCATAAAGAATCGTAGCATACGTGAGAATTTTACCAATTTAGAACTATCTCTTGCTGAATTAACTTCTTTGGTAAAGGATCGCTTAATAGTACAACAAACGCGTATCGATGACATTCTTGTCAATGCTGTAAATTTTGTTAGATTGTTAAAATCAATGGAACCTAGCATCGATATTGATAATGAATTGCAAAACAACTATAATTTAATTTTAAATAATCAAAAAACAAGAAACCTACTGGCACTTAAATTAGGTCTCACCTATTCTGCGATTAATAATCGACAAGAACTTAGAGATGAGATAGATGATTTAATACAACTTGTAGAAGTCGAATTACAGAGAGAGCAATAACGAAAGGCAAACAAAGAACTGAGTTAAAAAATAACTTTCACTAATGATTAACTTCTTTAGAAAAACTAGAAAAATAGGAGAGTATTAAATATAAGAATATTTAAACAGTATAACCATACACAATAGTTAGCCACAAACAAAAAGAGAGAGAAGTCATCGCTAAATAAATAGACTACAGAAAATGAAAAAAGAAAGATTGATTTTAGGAATAGTTTTATTTACTCTTGGCTTTATAGGAGTTCTGTCGATATTAACGATGAATATACCTTTGCCAGAAGAAGCTTCGAAGATATTACTTGAACAGTTCACCCCCAAACAGATTAAGTTACTTACTTTGATAAACCCAACAATACTACTAATTGTCGCAATATTGTTGGGAGTGTTTATGCATGACAAGGTTTCTTTAGACGTACCTATTATTAAAGGTATAATCAAGAATGATAAGAATTATCAGATATCATCAATTTTAAAATATGGAATTATAGGTGGTGTAATTTCAGGCATAATACTCACCTTGGTTGGTGTACTTTTCTATCCAATCCTACCTTTGGAATTTATAGAATTAGGAGATACTCTAAAACCAACTTTAATTGCCAGATTTTTATATGGAGGCTTAACTGAAGAGATATTAATGAGGTTTGGTTTAATGTCTTTTGTTATTTGGCTTTTATCAAAAATTTTTAAGACAATTAATTCCAAAATTTATTGGATTGGAATTTTAATTGCGGCTGTGATTTTTGCACTTGGACATTTTCCAATAGCATTTCAGGCTGTGAGCAATCCTTCTGTATTACTATTAAGTTATATTTTAATTGGTAATTCTATTGGTGGCGTAATATTTGGTTGGTTATATTGGAAAAAAGGATTGGAAACAGCGTTTATAGCTCATATTTGCACGCATATTATTATGATATTAGGAGAACCTTTGATTAATATAGTATGACTATAAAACACCAGTGGCTCACAAAGAACTGAGTTAAAAAATAACTTTCAACAATGATCAACTTCTTTAGAAAAACAAGAAAAAAAATGGCAGATGATAACAAACCGATGAAGTATATGAGATATGCTATTGGGGAGATTGTATTGGTGGTGATTGGAATTTTAATTGCGCTGCAGATAAATAATTGGAATGAAAACCGTAAACAAAGAATAGAGGAAATTAAAATACTTACCAATTTGCGTGATGATTTAGAAAAAACTGTAGAGGAAGTAGATGCTTCAAGGGAATTCAACGAAGTAACAATTGAAGAAATAAACAAAATTGAGAATTACTCTAAAAGTGGTCTGGGTTACAGTGATGAACTTGATTATAGCTTTGGAGTTTTTCAACATTTTTATTCTATATATATAACAAGTGGATCCTATAACACACTTCAGACAATGGGACTCGGGATTATTAGCAACGATTCCCTTAAAAGAGACATTCCACGAGTTTTCGAAACAATTTTCGCCGACTTTGCAGATTACATTGAAGATGAGAATACCTTAAAACATATAATAGTTACCCCTTTCTTTGCAAAATATTTTCGTTATACCGACAAATCAGTTTATATGGCAAAGCCTAACGATTATAACAGCTTGATTCTTAACGATGAGTTTTTGAATTTATTAAGCGTTGTTAAAAGACAACGAAAAAGAGGTGTTGAAAAATACAAAGCAAATAAAATTCCTATAAATAAATTAATTGAGGATATTTCAACAGAATTAGATTCAAGAAATTAAGAATTAGGCAATAATAACGTTAGACTAGCAAGGAACTCAGTTAAAAAATAGCTTTCAACAATGATCAACTTCTTTCGAAAAATCCATAAAAAAAAGAGAGTAGCACATATAAGAATATATAAACAATATAACTATACACGATAGTTGGCAAACATTAAAACAATAATATGAAAAATTGGAATTTTAAAGTAAAAAGTAATATTCAAGAAATTATTAAGAAACTAGACTCTACACTTGGATCTGCTGACGGATTTGTTTTTAATATAGATAATGATAAAAATGATTCGGTAACATTTGAAGTACATAAACAAGGTCTATATGCATTCTATATTATGTTCGTTAATAAAATCATTGTAAATGGAAAGATTTTAAAAACAGATACTGAAAATGAGACCAATATAGAAATTTCTTTTACTCAATACTTTTTATGGAAATTGATAATATTTACACATATGTTTTTGGGTTTGGGTTTTCTAATTGCGATATTCTCAGGAATAAGTAGCAGTGCTTCCTTGTACATACTTGGAGGAATATTATTAGCAATAGGAATTGTATTATGGATTGCTGTACAGAAGAAATTTGAAAAGGATATTCAAGAGTATAAGACATTAATTTCTAAAATATTAGAATCTTAAAAGGGGTAAACGTTTGGTAACATTGTATCCTATGAAAAGTACAAGCAAGTTCTTCAAAGTTAACATAACCAAATAAATTCTATTTCGCAGACCTGTCTGCCGCAGGCATGATTGTAGCAGATTACATCACAGTTATGGTCATGCAATCGTCAGAGAATTTTCTTAACTCCTCTTAAGATCAATGTTTATACGGGTTTCAGAATATTCAATATTTTCTTTCCCCAAATGAAACCGGAGCGGCGAGTCGCCGTGGACATACAACTCACTGATGACGAAAAGGCAGTACTAGCGATACTTCAAAAATCGGAAAAATTACTGTTAAACGACTTAAAAACCCAATCCGGATTATCCAACAAAAGTGGGATAAGACCATTAAAGGATTGACAAAGAATAATTTAGCTGTAGTAAATAAATCCGATGACGGTTTGTTTGTGGAATTAGTATAACCTAAAATGTCACCCTGAGCATAGTCAAAGGGTCTCTAACATAGTTAAAGGAGTTACAGCCAAGCGCCACCTGGCCTACCTGACCGGTAGGCAGGCTCATTCACTAAAAAGGTTTGCTAAACCTTTTCTTTACGCTCTGTCCTCTTTTTTTATGCAACTTGATAGCAGATCATAGCATATAGCCACATTTTCTTGGTCACGATTTGGTCACTTGGCGAATTAAATAGTTGAATTCTAGCAACTAGAATATGACTTATTTTGGATTTTCTATATTTATAAAAATTAATTATGGATTTCTACCAATGATCCCCTTCTTTAGAAAAACACATTAACGAAGTGAAATTTTATACTGATAAAATCAATGGTCTGCCAGACCATTGACGTAGTTACCCGCTTGCTGACATAATAAATTAAACAATAGAAACGATGATACCGTTTTTTCGAAAAATAAGAAAGCAGATGGTAGATCAGAATAAACCAATGAAGTACATGAGGTATGCTATTGGGGAGATAGCGCTTGTGGTTATTGGAATATTGATTGTATTAAGTATTAATAACTGGAATCAGCATAGAAATAATAGAGTTTTTATATAAAGGTGATTCGAAGTTCGTTTAAGAGTACCTTATTTTTTTAGTTAAAGATTAAAACATTAAGGGGTAATGGTTTACATGCATGCAAACGGCTCAACCCACCTGCACTAATTCAAAGATTCAACGCAAGATATGGATCAGGTTCACTAAGAATTCCTTTTCTTTCTGGTGAACAGTACCATCCGACTCAGTCATTTTATCAATCATGATGATCAAGGCCTCCTTATTTTCTTTTGTCATACTCTGAAGAGCCTGCACCGCCTTCTGTGAACTGAGTTGCTTTGCCTTTTCCATGTATTGGGCATCAAAATCCAGGGTATTCATCAGTTCATCTAAATATATGAGTTCTCCCACTTTGTATTGGTCGTCCAGATCTATGGTTTCAGCAATCGCCTTGACGACTGCCATTTTTTCAGCTTGATCAAAATGCATTGTACTATACTATTAATTGATTATGGTTCGCTAAAGTACAAAAAAAACTATCGGTATGAAGAAGTTTACATATGGCATTTGTAGTGAAACCAGTTGCCAATAAATTTGTTACCTTGTATTTAACCGACAGTATAAGCCATGAATACAATGCCTGAACCCATTCTTAAAATTATTGATGTTTTCTTTATTGGGTTCCATACAATTCTTATTCTTTTCAATGTTTTCGGGTGGCTGGTGCCCCGATGGCGTTTTGCCAATTTTATTTCATTGTCTCTTACTGCTTTTTCATGGTTCATACTTGGTATTTGGTTTGGCTGGGGTTATTGTGTTTGCACGGATTGGCACTGGCAAATACGTGAGATGCTTGGCTATCAAAATACGAGTTCTTCCTACATACATTTTCTTATCCTTGAATTGACAAATATCGATATCCCAGCAAAATTGGTTGATGCATATACAGCTATCGTATTCTTTGTTGTATTTCTTATCAGTATCTATCTGAATCTCAGAAAATGGATAGCAAAGAAAATAAGTCGCTCTGCATAGATTCAAGTCTGGACGGGAGGCTCTCCCCATACCTAATAGATTGGATGACTATAAGTTATATGTATAAATATTATCTAACCTCTTTTGCCGTCTCTTTTGTAATGAGCTTTGGCCACAATTAAGCAACTTTAAATATTTCCCTGTATTTACAAATCAACCTTATAATCATATGATCCCCTTCTTCAGAAAAACACATTAACGAAGTGAAATTTTATACTGATAAAATCAATGGTCTGCCAGACCATTGACATAGTTACCCGCTTTCGGACATAATAAATTAAACAATAGAAACGATGATACCGTTTTTTCGAAAAATAAGAAAGCAGATGGCAGATGATAACAAACCTATGAAGTATTGTTGCTCGTCAGCAATAAGTGGACTTTTTGAAAGGTAATCTTAAGAGATAGATTTAATATATTTATCAACCTTTAAAAGTTACAGAAATGAGTAAAAAGAGGCTATCTTAATCGGTAGTCTTTTTTTATGCAATTTGATAGCAGATTGTAGCATATAGCCACTTATTCTTGGTCACGATTTAGTCACTAAATTGATATTTTTTTTACTGTATATACATAACGAACAGTACATTGTGACCTTAATTGGTATTTAAGTAATTTCTATTACATTGCAATAAATCGAATATCTTTAATTTTGATCTTCTTTTAAGAGTTTGATTATGGAAAAAATTGTGATCGACCCAATAGGTATAATTCACTCACCTTATAAAAAACCTAAAAATATTCCTATTCAAGGTCGATTTAAAGAAAATGTTGAGGCTTTTGCCATATTGAGAGAAGAATATAAAGAAGGGTTAAGAGATCTACAGGAATATAGTCATGCCATACTAATATATCATTTTCATAAGATCAAAGCCAAAGACGAAAAAATAGTAGCCCAGCCATATCTGGAAAAGAAAACCCACGGAGTTTTTTCTATTCGAAGCCCGTACAGACCTAACAGAATTGGTTTCTCTATAGTAAAAATAAAAAAAGTAGTTGACAACAAACTATATTTCACCGAGGTTGACATGTTGGATCAAACACCGTTGATCGATATAAAACCATACGTAGAATACTTTGACAAACGGGAAGATGTAAGATCAGGCTGGATAGAAAAACACTTTAAAAATGGAGAAATACCAAAAAAAACAATCTTAAAATAAAATCGTAATAACATAGACACATGAAAATAGCAATACCAAGTAACGACCAAACTACAATAGCAAGACACTTCGGTAGATCAGCCGGATTTATGATTTTCGATATCGAAAAAAATAAAATCGTCAATAAAGAATATAAAACGAATACATTTACGGGACATGCAAAAGGACAGCATCATGAACAAGGACACAATCATAGTCACCATGGAATCCTTAACTCTTTAGGTGGTTGCCAAACCGTTATTGCAGGTGGTATGGGGAGACGCCTTTATATAGATTTTGAGCAAAAAGGCATGGAAGTATTTGTGACTTCAGAAAATGATATTGAAAAAGCTCTCGAATTATTTATTAAGAATGAGTTAGATAATAATTCAGACAAATGCTGTAATCATTAATAATTTTCGTTCTTCAAGCTTTTTAATTGCTAACAGGAAATTACGGTGATGTGGACCTATTTATTCCAGTTTATCCAATCAAAAATTAGGTAAGACCGTTAAATACCTAACAAAGAATAATTTAGAGGTGGTAGATGGCCTCGCTCAGGGTTTCACTTGGAGTGAAAAACCCTGAGTGAGAACTGTTTTATATCTATAAGATCAATGAAGAACTCAAAAATTAGGATGTATAAGTTATTTTTGTATTTTTGACGAACTTCAAATTGCTGAAAACATACATTACGTCTATCAAATATTTATAAAATTAATCCATGAAGAAATTACAAATAATATCTTTTAGCATATTTTTTATTGCTTTTCTAATTAGTTTAAACGCGTCGGCACAAATTCCAGAACCAGAAGAAGGAATGGGATTGGTTGTTTTTTATCGCCAAAAAAAATTCTCTGGGGGGGCTGTTAAGTTTAGCGTTAAAGAATCAGATAAAACCTATGGTCAACTAACAAATGGCAGTGTTGTCAACGCTCAGGTTGAACCTGGTGAGAGAACCTTTTGGTCACAGGTAATTTCGTCAGATGCCATAACCTTAACCATTGAAGAAGGAAAGGTTTATTATATAAAAGCCACGGTCAAAACTGGTGCCTTAGCAGGCAGACCTAAATTTAGTCAGGTGGATGAAAAGACTGCTCATAAAGATATGAAGTTGAAATAACTTGATTATTCATTTATGTCTTAAGAAAGATCAAAACCTTAATAAATTAGGGTTAGTTTAATTTTTATTAGAGCTACAATAATGTGGCTCTTTTTTATTTATTCTCCAGGGCTGAATAGTAAAAAACTTGAACATGAAATGATCATTAAATAGTTTCTTTTTGTTCATTTAGTTCTCAGAAACAAGTTGGATGGAATGATTATATTTACAAGAAATCATTAAACGAGGTTAAAATTAACTCAATAAAATTTGACGACATTCTCACCTGAATTAAACTTACATTTTAATTATGAAAAAATACATAATAATTCTTGTTCTTATTCTCATCCTTTCATGTAAGACAAATTCCAAAGTTGAAAACATTGATAAAGTTGTGGAAGAATATGTACGGCTTGTTTTGGAGATCGGGGAATATGATGATTCTTTTGTCGATGCCTATTTTGGCCCGGAAAATTGGAAGCCAACCCAAACTAAGAAGGATACCTTTCCATTAGATAATTTTGTACAACGTGCAAATAAGCTATTGGATCAGTGTGATGTGATCCTTGAAACCAAAGATCCTGATTTGGAAGTAGCCCGCATAGAAATGCTAAAAAAACAATTAATAGCGGTAAGGACGAAGGTTGAGATGATAGGTGGTAAAACCTATGGCTTCGATGAAGAAGCCAGGCTGCTCTACGATGCAGAACCACCTCATTTTTCAGCCTCTCATTTTGATGATCTATTGGAAGATTTGGATAGTCTTTTGACCGGAGAAGGAGATTTACAATCGCGTTATAATAATTATATGGCCGCATTTATCATTCCAAAAGAAAAGCTGGATACCGTTTTTAGGGTTGCCATTGATAAGGCGAGGAAGATTACTAAAACCCATTTCGATTTACCTGAAAATGAAAATTTTATCTTGGAATATGTAACGGAAAAGGTTTGGGGTGGTTACAATTATTATCAAGGTAACAGCCAGAGCCTAATTCAAATAAATACAGATTTTCCCATTTATATCAATAGAGCAATTGATCTGGCAAGTCACGAAGGCTATCCGGGGCATCATGTTTATATGATGCTAATAGAACAGAATATGGTGAACGAAAAAGGTTGGATGGAATTTTCGGTGTATCCTCTATTTTCACCGCTATCCTTAATTGCGGAAGGCAGTGCCAATTACGGTATAGATGTTGTATTCCCTGGTGAGAATCGAATCGAATTCGAAAAAAATTACCTCTTTCCAATTTCTGGAATTGACCTTAATGAAGCTGACAAGTTTTACGAAGTACAACATCTGTTGAGCAAATTAAACTATGCAAGAAACGAAACTGCAAGAGATTATTTAAATGGTGATATCACACATGAAGAGGCAGTAAAGCAGATTGAAAAATACAGCCTTTTTACCCCTGAAAAAGCTAAACAAAGCATTGCCTTTATTGAAAAGAACCGAAGCTATATTATTAACTACAATGTAGGAAAGGATATGGTTTCCAAACATGTGGAGTTATCAGGAGGCACCTATGATAATAAGGAAAAACGCTGGTTAGTTTTTAAAGAACTTTTAAGCAATCCATATACGGCAAGTACCTTAAAGCAGGATTGAGTATATGGCCACCTACTCCTTGGTAACAATTTGGTCACCTGATTAATATTCAAGTGTTTTTTAGTCAAAAAAAAAGAGTTAATTTGGTTTTCTTATTTTTATAAAGATTAAAATCAACATATCTTTTATAATTAATTCTTAAGAAAAACTCTTAAAAATGGCTTTTATTCAACCTGTTCTTTAATTATAAAAATTGAACTTCTAATTTAAACTCATTTGTGGAAAAAAGTAAGTGCAAAAATTGTCAGACTGACTTTAAAGGAAATTTTTGTTCAAATTGTGGGCAAAGGAATATTTCCAATAAAAGATTAAAATTCTCCGATATTATCGTGGATTTTTTTGATAATGTTTTTAACTTACATAAAGGTCTGTTTTATACTTTTTGGAATCTCATTATCAAACCCGGAGAGGTTGGAAAAGATTATATTAGTGGAAAGAGAAAGAGATTTACGAATCCTGTTCGTTATCTCATTATAGCAGTCGCGATCCAAGCCTTCATGGATTATTGGTTTATCCATCCTGAACTGACTCAACAACCAGATTTTCTTCAATTTCCCTTTCTTTCTGAAAATACTAATAAAAGTATGGCCATCTGGAATCATACTTTAGCTATCAAATACTCATTTGTACATAATCTTTCAATGATATTAATATTCCCATTTTCTTTCCTTGTTATATTCAGAAAACTCCGTTATAATTTTACGGAACTCCTAACCGTAAATTTTTACTATTTTTCTACAGGTCTAATACTTACAATATCGACCATTTTAATCTATGCCCTAGGTTTTGATTATCAGTTACCCATTGCCATAATAATTCTAATCACGATGTCCTATGTTATTTGGACAAATATGGACTTTTTCAAAGAAGTGAAATTCTGGGAACGATTAATAAAAGTTCTTGCAGCTCTGGTTCTTTTTATCCTCTTTAGAATATTTTTAGTCGTTTATCTTTTAAGTCTACTGTTTCCAATCACCTGAACAGGAAGATTACTATTGCATTTACATTGTACAACTATAGAAAATTGATAATTGAGGACGAAGATAACTCTTGTTCGATCCAATTTATTAAAAAGTATAAGTGAAACCTGAAATTGAGAATAATTCATACCTTTAATAAGGCAAAATGAGTCTTCTTAATTAACTAAATAAAAGCAAAATGAAAAAACAAAGAATAACTATACTACTTGCAATTCTTTTTCTAACATATATAAGTTCCTTTGGTCAAAGGGAGATCAATCTGGGCAGTTATTTAAAGAATAAGAAAATGGAAGCTGTGAATAGGGTCATATCAATTTATTCGGATGACAAAAATGCCGTGGAAATGAATGCAAATAACAGTGATGGCCTCGGAATATTAGAAGGTATAGAATTTGATAATGGAATAATTGAAGTTGAACTAAAGGGTGAGAATAATCCGGGTAAAAGTTTCATCGGGATAGCTTTTAATATTCAAAATAACACTACTTATGAAGTCATTTATTTTCGGCCATTTAACTTTGTGGCAGAAGAACAAATACGAAAAGACCATATGGTTCAATATATATTTCATCCCGAATTTACCTGGAGAAAACTTAGGGAAGAAAGAACCGGAGAATTTGAGGATGAAATTCCAAGCCCACCAAATCCTGATGACTGGTTCAAGGCAATAATAAAAATAAAAAATAAAAAAATAGAAGTATATGTAAATGAAATATCTGAACCTGTATTATCTGTTGACAGGTTAACATCACTAAAATCGAAAAAAATAGGAATCTGGGCAGGATATGGATCTTCCGGACGATATAGGAATTTAATATTAAGATAGATGTGAGTTTACTGCCGTCAAAAGTGCTTAATAATTTAGAACTTATTGACGCTGCCTGGATTTTTATATCAGGAGCTAGTACTCCATAGGGCAGATGGATATATATACATTACATATAATTTAGTAAAAAAAATTAGATTGATAACAATCAGTCATTTTGCTAATACATATCATTGTTTTATTGTTATGTGAATGATAGTTTTATTAAATATCAATTAATACCAGATGTATATAAGTGTTAAAAATTTTATTTAATAATTTAAAATCAAAAGCATGAAAAACCTTGTAAACCTATTCCAGAATGTTGATTGGAAAGATGCTGATAATTATCCTGAAGGCACAAAAATAAAAGTACTTAGAGATGAAGATAGTTTTAGAACTATACTACTTAAATTGCCTAAAGGATTTAAAATGGGATCACATTCTCATATCTCCACTGAACAACATTTTGTGTTAAAAGGCGAATATTCGAGTGATGGCAAAAATTTTCCAGAGGGATCCTATCAAATATTTTCTTCAGGTGATGAACATGGTCCGTTTGAATCAGAAAAAGGTGCTTTAATCCTCGTAGTATGGGATCCTTTTAAGTAAAGATTGGGACTTTTTGAATACATAAATGATAATTAATATAACTCGTAATGAAACAGAGTTGTACAAAAGTATTTCAAAATAGTATCACACTGTATTCTGCTATAATATCACTGTTTAAAATCAATGATGATTTATTTACATCATTACTTTTTAATGTTCCGATATATGTTCCTGATAAGGTGGTTATTTCAAGTTCATTGTTACTGTCACAACTAATGAATGGCAAAATCAAAATAATAATAAATAATAATTTTAAATTATTCACACCTCCTCTATATTTAAATTGCTATAAGTTTAAATAGTTATTTATCAACAAAGTATGGTGTAAATCATATTTTTCAAACATAATTTCCTTTTTACTAGTTATACGATATTATTTCGTTTATTATCACAAATCTATCAAGCAATATTTTCTCTACGAAAAGTTATTTTATCCCTTCGGAAAGAATTACACACTGTTCGTCCTAAATAGGTTGGTTTGGTTTATGAATTAGTTTTTCTTTATTGCAGTAATAAATTATAAGAAATATTAAAAATTATCCTAAACCATTAAAATATTTATTATGCAGAGATCAATTAACCCATCAAAAAAACTATTGCTAGCATTAATTATAGTTGCATCAATTACCACACAGAGTTGTCAAAAAAGTCCGAATGATGTAAAATCAGAACCAGCCGTTCATATAGAAAAACCGGAATATTTTTTACTTCGTCCTGCAACGGAAAAAGCCTATGGCTATTCTCATGCTGTAAAAATTGGAAATGACATCAAAATTTCAGGAGCCGTTAGTATGGACTATGAAGGAAATCCAACTGCCAATGGAGACCTATTGCAACAAATGAAAAATTGCTATGATGATCTTGACAAAATATTAAAGCACTTTGGATGCACCTTCGATGATGTTGTTGTTGAAAATATCTTTACCACCAATATGCCTGAATTTCTTGAACTTTCTGGATATAGGAATACAATTTACACAAAACAATTTCCAACAGGTTCCTGGCTTGGAGTTAAAGAACTTGCCCTACCTGAGTTTATGATTGAGATCGAATTAGAGGTTCACAAATCGAATTGACCTAATAATTTAAATCTGATGAAAAGAGATAGATTCCATTATATTTTTAACGATCATTAAACTTTATAATTTTAAATAGATCAATGCTCTAATTCCTCATATATGAAAAACAACATATTTTACTTTATACTTATTACGGCAATGTGTTCCTTCTCCTTCGTTTCAGGTCAAAGCAATGATATAATAAAACAAAAAGAGGATATTAAATTTCCTGAGCTATACGTTTTTAATGAAAAATTTGATTCTTATTTTTCAAGTAAAAATAAAATCGAAAAAATAGTTACCGACAAAACATTTTTAGAAGGTCCCGTTTGGGTTGACGACTTAAATGGGCTTTTATTTTCCGATATCCCAGAAAATAGAATTTATTATTGGAATGAAACAAAGGGTCTTTCTATATGGCTAGAGCCTTCAGGATTCTCAAATGGATTACTACTTGACGATCAGGGAGATCTGCTTCTTATGCAGGGGAATTATGCATCAACAAGTAAAACAAAGAGACAGATAGGCAAAATAATCAATCCTGCATCCAATAAAATAATAACTGATTATGTAACAAATTACAATGGAAAAAAGTTCAACAGTCCCAATGACATTGTACTAAGCTCAAGAGGTATTATTTATTTTACAGATCCGCCATATGGATTAGTCAATGCAGATGATGATGAGCTTAAAGAGCTCCCTTTTAATGGGGTTTATAAACTAGAAAATGATAAGGTTAAGCTGTTGATAGATTCCATACCAAGGCCTAATGGGATAGGCCTGTCTCCTGACTCTAGAAATCTATATATTGCAGACACCGAAAATGGAAGATTATTAACTTATAAATTAAGTAAGGAAGGCGATATTCTTAAATCGATAGACTTCTTTGACCTCAAAGGTATTGTCGATCATACAATTCCTTCCTCAATGCCCTTTTTTGATGGTATGACCGTTTCAAAGAAAGGGTTAATAATACTCGCTGGATACAATGGCTTATGGTTTGTTTCTCCAAAAGGAATACTATTAGGACACATACAGACACCTGAATTTACTTCTAACTGTGCATTGGATACCAATGAGCAATACCTCTATTGGACTTCAGGGCTATATCCAAATGTAAAAGGCTCCAGTTCTCTCTATCGATATAAATTATAAAAACGATGCCATCTTTCTTAAGCGAATATTGCGCTTAACATTCTTTATTGCAAATAGATACTAATTACATTTTTTGATTGAAATATGTTAAAAGTGTAGTAAATAATTACTTAAATTTAATGAGAAAACAATGGTAGATATCTATCAGGACAACGAACAATAGTTTATTAAAAAAAAATAGTTACTTGATAAAAAGAAAATAATTAATCATGGAAAAGTATTTATTATTAGCTGTTTTTGGCATAGCCATGGCTCATTTAGAAGGCGTAGTAGTAGTATATCTTCGAAAAATATTTGGTATAAAAAACTCTCAAACAAACAATGATTTACTAAAAAATTTCTCAAAAGAGTATATTTTTATTGAACAAACAAGGGAGGTGGCTACGATAGTTATGCTCGTAACCTTAGCCATTTTGGTTGGCGTAACCTGGCTGGATAGAATAGTTGTATTTCTGTGGACTTTTGCTTTTTGGGATCTGTTTTATTACCTTTCTCTCTATATTTTGATCAAATGGCCGTCTAAATTAACAACGACTGATGTTCTTTTTCTTATACCCAGACCATGGATAGCACCCGTTTGGGTTCCAATTGGGATATCATCAATTACGATCATAATTATTACTATTTTTCTTCTGACCTCTATTTTGTAATGCTTTAGGAAAATAATTGGATTTCAAAGATGATCTGACCCTTGAGATGGATAGGTTAAATTCAAATACATTCTCCCGAACCAGTAAAATAACTTATAACTCGTTTTATCAATTAAATACCTCATTAACAATTTTCTCTTACACGATAGCTCTTTAGCAAGAAATACTTGTTTGTCAATCTTAGAAAATAAATTAAAATATATAATAATTATTGCAATATATATATTGCATAATGGAATATTTATATTACCTTTACACTATGGTGAACTTAAAACTTAAAATAGCAAGAGTTGAATGCAGATTATCACAACAAGAACTTGCTGATTTATGTGATGTAACAAGACAAACAATTGGTTTAATTGAAAAGGGTAAATACAATCCAACATTAAATCTTTGTATCAAAATTTCAAGAGTATTAAACAAAACATTAAACGATCTATTTTGGGATGAAAACGAATAATAAAAAACCGTTTCTAAATATGGATGAACGAAATAGGCAAGTAGCCAATAAAGTAATATCCATAATGTACTTTCTAACGATTATTGCAATGGTAGGAATTATATTCTATCGCCAATTTGTTATTGGTCAAGCGATACGTGAATTTGAGGATATAGCTGTTATCCTTACAGTAAACTCGTTGTTTCTATTAAGTGCTTTACTGTATTTTGGAGCAATCCCTATAAGACAACTTAAATTAAAAAGTATTGTTCTAATTTATTTTTTAATGATCATACTGGGTAGTTTATTCACTTATACAAAATATAATATTTTTGAAAGTCCGGGATTAAGCTATGAGCAATTATTTGAAAAACTTATTATTATCATACTGATCATAAGTCTGATCTTCCTGTTTTATATAATATTTTCAATTCTAGGAAACAGAAAGCTTGATAAAGAATTAGAATAATTATAAAAAATGTATCATGGATAAAAAATTTAAGAAAGTGATGAGAGTCAAATTTAATGGCATAATTTTCATAATATTAGGTTTAATTGTATTCATATCTTGTGGTCATGAATCGGACAAAGTTATAGAGATCAGGGGTGTGTATGGAAATCCCAAAGCTTTTTGGGATAAAGGATTAAAACTCAATGAGCTTGGTGTCAATGCCATTTTTGTACATAGCGGTTCGATAAATCATGAAATGATAGATAGGGCCAAATCAGAAGGCCTAAAAGTTTTCGCTGAGTTTGCCACTTTGAATGGTAAAAATTATGTCGATAAACACCCTGAAGCATGGGCAATAAATGAGAATGGTGAAAAAGTATTAGCAGCATCCTGGTTTATGGGTGTTTGTCCTACGGAGCCGGGATTCCGTCAATATCGATTTGATCAACTACGGAATCTGCTTTTGGAATATGATCTGGATGGGGTATGGATGGATTATGTTCATTGGCACGTACAATTTGAGGAGCCTGAACCCATCCTTCCGGAAACCTGTTTCTGCAATCATTGTCTTGATACTTTTTCAAAAGATTCAGGGATAGAAATTCCAGATGGCACAATTTCAGGGAAGGCAGGATGGATACTTAATAACCACGATACCTCCTGGCGCGACTGGAGATGCCAGGTAATTTATAACTGGACATTCGAAATGGAAAACATCATTAAAAAAATTAGACCTCATGCTCTACTCGGTCTTTATCATTGCCCGTGGAATGATGAGGAATTTAATGGTGCCAGACGCCGTATTCTTGGACTGGACTATGACCTGCTAAAAAAGACCATCGATGTATTTTCTCCTATGGTATATCACACAAGAATGGGCAGAGATCCGGATTGGGTCAAAGAGAATATCAATTGGTTTTGCAATCGACTCGCCATAGAAAATAATTCCAGCCCAAAAGTATGGCCTATCGTTCAGGCCTATAATGATCCTGAAGAAATTAGCATTGAAGAATTTGAAACCGTTTTGAGAGGTGGATTGGCAGGAAAATCAAGTGGTGTAATGATGTTCACTACCAATGCTGTAGCTGATGACAAAGGCAAAACTGAAATAATGAAAAAGGTGTATACTGAACTCTTAAAAAAATAGTGAATTAATTTATTAATCATTTTAGAAAGTGACTTAAAACAAATTTAATCAGGTCTATCCATTAATCAGAAAACAAAAAGAAATTATAGAACACGAGGATAAAAAAAATGATTTTAATCCATTAAAAAATAGCTTTTTTGGAAATTTAAATTATTTGCATCAAAATTGCAATCAATCGATTCAAAATTGTAATTAATTTAGCTAATTTTTATATTCAGTAATTTTAGATATCCATAAATTTATTTTGTTCACAATATAAATTCTAAATCCTTATGTACATTCTAAATTAATATCAAGAACTCCAAGCTCTAATGAGCAATAAATTAAAAATTTAGAATATAATTATTTTCAATAGATTTTATTATATCAAAATCGTTAGAGTTTTCTAATCTATTAACTTGTGTCTAATCTAAAATTATTAATTATGAAAAAAATAATCCTAGGCTTATTTGTAATCGCATTAACTACCCAATTTGGGTTAAGCCCCCAAGTTATTGCTCAGGTTGTTGATGATGGAATGTTACCTGAGATCGAGGTGCACGCCATGAATTATAAATATTTGAACAGCATTGATAATGCTGAAGCCCCTGTTCCGGTTAGGTTACTAGAACAAAAAGTGGCAAATCACGATCTTAAAAATTCAGATATTTATAGCGATGAATATGAAACTTACTACGTTTCTTTCTTTATTCCTGAAGGAAAAATTGTAGCGGTTTATGATAAAGATGGAAGTCTTGTTAGGACCATCGAAAAATTTGTAAATATTAGCCCCCCTAAAGATGTTACAAAATCTGTAGCAAAAAGATTTCCGGGATGGCAGATTTACAAAGACACTTACCTAGTTAGCTATCACCAAAATAAAGGTGTTACTAAAAAACAGTATAAACTCATACTTGAAAATGGTAACGAACGCATTAAGATCAAAACAGATGAAAAAGGAAAATTCATTTAAAGATTTGATGCTTAAAAAAAAGAGTTGCCTCTAGAGGCAACTCTTTTTATATGGTAACTATTATAGCCAATGTTGGTTAATAGTATAGAACTTATCAATTATATCAATTAAAAATCAACCGACCATGAATGTTACTATAACCAGATTCTTAAAGGGCATCAATTATATTTTTATTATTTAAATATCCAATACATATCTTGGTTCATCCTTCTTATTTTATTTATTTATGATTAATACATAAAGACATTAGTTTCAGAAGACTTTTCTCTCATAGAGTCGATGGTATTAAAGTTGAAATAAATAAAAATACTATCTTAGCTATTTATGATTAACATAAATAATTATGAAAGGTCAACTCATTTTATTTCTTAAAACTATTGTGCTGATTGTTACATTGTTAGCTCAATTTTGCACATATTCACAGGCAATTCCCACAGGAATAGGAATTGATTCATCGATGGTTGCGAAACCTCAGGCAATTTCTGTGCTTAATATCATCCAAAAAATTGAAGAAACCAACACAGATCTCAAGTTTGCGGAAAAGAAAATAAAACCACCTCGTAGTGTCAGTCAAATCGACTCTCTTTTCCCTGGATATGTTCTGCTTGTTGAAAAAGAAAATAAACGAACAGAAAAATTTATAAAATCAAATCCGAATCGACAGAAAATAAATAATTTAATTAAAAATTGGGAGGGCTATCATGATCATCTGAACAATTGGGAATCTACAGTTAATAACTACGAAGAAAGGAATTTGCGATTGATCGAAGAAATTTCTTTTAAAGAAAAAACCTGGGAATTAACTTATCAACATGTCATTGAAGAAAAAGTACCACCTGAAGTTTTAAACAGCGTAAAAATTGTTTTGAATGATGTAAAAAAAACAAAAAAATCCTTCGTTAGAGCTAGTAACAATCTTCTACGTCTTGAATCTAAAATTAATAAGCAAAAAAGTATTGTAAATAGATCAATAGAAGATTTGGTCTCATTAAAAAATTCAGAAATATATGAATTATTTTACTTACGTCATAGACCTCTCTGGAAATCCTCGTTTAAAAAGAATAAAAGTAAAGATACAGAGAAGGTGGAGTCCATTTCTGAAAATATTACAGGAATATTTAAATTTATTGAAGTCAATGAAAGCAGTATTTATCTCTACATAATTAAAATTATTTTAATTATTTCATTATTCCTTTTTTTAAAAAGAACTTTTATAAAATATCCGTTTAACGAGGAGAATGGTGATCTTCAAAATGCAAAAGACATTATAATAAATCATTCGTTAGCAGTCATTTTATTCTCAGCGCTCATAACTGCCAAATTATCTTTTTTTAATGCACCTGCGCTGCTCAGTGACTCCTTAATACTCTTGATACTCATAACTTCCGTACCATTGGTTCAGCCATATATGTACAAACGTTTTAAAAAAATAATCTACTTTGTAATTATATTTTTCATCCTGGATACTGCAAAAACCTATATCTGGTTTACCAGCTCACAATACAGGATCTATCTTTTAGCCGAGGCTTTTATTATAATTACTCTCTTGTTCCGTTTTACGTATCCTTATATTACAACTAGAAAAATGAAAATAGGTAAGTTCGGTTTATTGCTGATTCACACTACTCCCATACTTTATTTTTTGAGTATTGTTTCTATTGTATCAAATTTGTTGGGATATACCAATCTGACTGATCTAAGCTTAAAGATAAGTACACAAAGTAGTATAATTACCATAATATTTTACGGAATATTAATGATTGCAGGTGGAATTTCAACAGGTTTAATCCATAGACATTTTAGTACCCGAGAATCGGTTGATCTAATTCAAAAATTAAACATGGAGCTAAAAGCATTGAATATAATTCGTGTTTCGGCATTTATACTCTGGTTTCTCTTTTTTCTTCGAATGGTTGACCTGTTAGATCCACTAATCGAATATTTAACTGAGGTGTTTACAGAACCGTATAAAATGGGAAGTATCACTTTCAATATCGGTGCCATTTTAACATTTATTTTAATTTTAGTTGTTTCCTACATTATCACTCGTTTTATTTCGTTCATTTTTGGTGATAGCGGAACTTCTTCTAAATTTTTAAACTTGCCAAATGGAGTTCCTGCGGCGATATCTTTAGTCATCAGATATTTCATCATCGCTTTTGGTTTTATTTTAGCTCTTTCCTCACTGGGTATAGATTTAAGTAAATTTAATTTAATGGCAGGAGCTCTTGGATTGGGTATTGGATTTGGATTACAGACCATTGTTTCCAATTTTATTTCGGGATTGATATTGGTTTTTGAGAGACCAATATTACCAGGTGATACGGTGGAAGTGAATAATTTGCTTGGTACTGTTAACAGGATAGGTGTTCGCTCCTCTACTATAAGTACTTTTGACGGTGCCGAAGTTGTAGTCCCCAATAATAATTTAATTGCCAACGATCTGATAAACTGGACACTTTCGAACAATATAAAACGAGTTGAAATATTAATTGGCACAACCTATGGTTCAGATCCGAACAAGATCCTTAAAATTCTTTCTGATGTGGCAAATGAATATAAAGATGCATTAAAAAACCCTGCACCAATGGCTCTGCTTAGTGAGTTTGGCGATAGCTCCTTAAACTTTAGATTACTTTTTTGGGTGCCCTATGAAATTGGCTTGACGGCAAAAAGTAATGTTGCAATAAACGTCTATAACCGATTTAAGGAATTGGGTGTTGAAATTCCTTTCCCTCAGCAAGATATTCATATCAAGGATCTGCCTGAACTAAATAGAGTTGATAAATTATTGCCAAACGCCAATAAAAGTACAGAAGATAAAACTGAAAAAAAAGACAATCCTAAACAGGTAAATAAACCACTTAAAGGAAACCGTTCTCAAGAAGAAGACAACTAACATTTCAATAATTAAAAATGATTTCATGATGTTATGACCAATTTTTGAAAAATTGTGTAAGAAATAAACTGGTATCCAAAAAAATGAAAAAAATATCTAATCATTGGTGTTTTCTTATACTCGTAAATAAATTCGAAGCACCCTCAAATATTTTTTTTCCTGAAATAACTACAGCTCTTATTGGCGTTCGGAAAAAAAATCAGTAGCTACGGAAAAGAATACTACCCATTCGTCCTAAAACCGTCGGATTTAAATATGGAATAGCCTTTATTTGAGCTTTACTAATCTTCAATTTTAATATTCATCAAAAGCTGAAGATGATTATTTAATAATAACCTAAATCAAATAAAAATGAAAAAAATTTTACTACTCGGTTTGATGGTATTTACCATTATTTCCTACTCTCAAAAGAAAAAAAACGGAACTATTTACATCGATCATCCCGCAATAGATGTCGTAGAGGCATTCACTAAAGCATTTGTTGAGGGCGACGCCGAAAAAATGGGCAACTATTTGGCAGATGATTTCAAATCTTGGAATGGTACATCTTCGGATAAAGATGCTAAGGCAGGAACCAAAGAAGGTGCTATGAAAAATGTAAACTGGTGGAAAAAAAATATAGATTACTTAAGCATAGAACGTTCCGGAGAAGCATATCCTGATGCCATAGAATATAAAGACGAAGATCAGAAAGACGTTGTATGGGTACAAACCTGGAATCGTATGAAAGGGGTTCATAATAAGACGGGAGTCAAAATTGACATGCAGGTACACCGTTTATATACGGTAAATAAGGACAATAAAATTACGATGGTAATTAATTACGGTGATGGTACCGTATGGCAAGAATTAAGACAAAGTTTCTCAACCAGAGAAAATGGAACTGTCTACAATCATCATGATTATATTAACATCGTAAGAAGAATGATGGCTGCACTCGAGAATCATGATATGGATACTTTTTATAGTTTTTTCGATGAAAAGGCAACATTTAGAAATATCCATATGCCACCGGGAACAAAAGGCTTAAATCTTGAAGAAGAGAAGGAAGGCATGAAGAAAATGATGGAGAATTTTGAGATTACATCGATTGACGTGCAAGGATACCCTGATTATATTAATTACGAAATGGGTGATGCTAAGGTTGTTCAATCCTGGTGGAAAGTTAGAATGACCAGAAAATCGGACAATAAGAAAATCGTTTTTCCCTTATTTTTAATTCATAACTTTAATGACGAAGGAAAAATTACTAGTGATATTGCCTATTTTAGTCAAACCCTGATGCAAAAATAAAATATGTAATGAATGAAAAGAGCTGAAATTTCAGCTCTTTTTTTTGAAAAATGCATTTGCTTAGTTTTTCGAAAGCCTTTGACATTATCATAATTATGTATCGTTCTTTATAATAAACTTACAACTTCATTTCAAAACCCAGGTAAACAAGTTCGGTGATATTTTCTATATTTATAGTATTCTATATACATTATTGTCAATATTAAAAAACAACTGTTAAAAGAGAATCATGGGCTCACATCCAATCAATCTGGCCGCTAGATTTTTACTCGAATTATCCGCATTGTTAGCAATGTCAATCTGGGGCTGGAAACTAAGTGAAAATTGGTTTCGGTTCGTTCTGGTTTTTATCATACCCTTTATTGCCGCTCTAACATGGGGTACATTTGCTGTGCCTGACGATCCAAGTCGCTCGGGTAAAGCACCAATCATCATTCCCGGGTTACTCCGACTTGTAATTGAATTAGCATTTTTCACTTTTGCTGCCTGGACACTTTACGATATGGGCTACGCAAGATTAAGTTGGATTTTAGCTAGCCTGGTAATAATTCATTATATGATCTCCTACGATCGTATTCTGTGGCTGATCGATCGTTAGATCATTGCTATAAATTAATAAACTAAAAATTTACATTTGTATCCATTACTTAATTATTTAGAAAATGAAATTTATTTTATCAAGCCTTTGTTTAATAATTTTATTTGTAAGCTGTGACACAAAAGATAGGGCAGCGCTAAAGATAGAAGTCTTACCAATTGATGCCCAAGTTGGTGAGAACATACTCTTTGGCCCGTCCGTTTTAAACGACCCTGACCGTTTTGTATGGGGAGGAAGCGTTGTCAAAGGAAAAGACGGGAAATATCACATGCTTTACAATACATTCAAGTGCGGTGATTCACTTCCTGCATTCACAAATTCATGGGTATTGCATTCAAAAATTGCTTATGCTGTTTCTAATTATCCAGACAAAAATTTCAAATTTCAAAAAATTGTTTTACAGGGTAGAGCTTTGGATGGGTTTCCTTCTGCCTGGGATGCCCAAATGGTATCCAATCCTCATTTGAAAAGATTCAATGATAAATACTACCTGTATTACATCGGTTCTGTTGACCCCGGAATACAACCAATAGGATCGAAAGGAGAAAAAGTCAACAAACGGAATAGGGTTCAACAATATCAAAAAATAGGCGTAATCGAATTTAACAGCTTTGAAGATCTAATGAGTGGTAATTTTAACAGACCAGATAAGCCTTTATTATCACCGAGAACAAGAGTAAAACAGGACAATATCGTGCAACCATCTCCGGTAGGGACCACCCCCCTGCCTGATAATATAATTGTTGTTAATCCATCTGTTGTTTTAAGACCTTCAGACGGAAAATTTCTACTTTTCTTTAAAGGGAATATTTATGATCCTCACTGGAAAGGAGTTCATGGTCTTGCAATTTCATCCTCACCTACTGGGCCTTTTATTACAACAGACCATTTTGTGTTTAATGTAAAACTAGAAAACGGAGAACTTGCATCTGCAGAAGATCCCTATGTTTGGTTTCATAAAGAGCATGGTAAATTTTATAGTGTCTTTAAAGATTTTTCGGGAAAAATAACCGAAGGAAAACCTGGATTGGCCATACTTGAATCACTCGATGGTATTAATTGGGTAAAGCCCGGCGATCCTTTTTTTATGAAAAAAGAGCTCATTCTTCAATCCGGTGATACCATAAAAGTGAATCGACTGGAAAGACCACAAATATTAACCGATGAAAATGGTGACCCCAGAATCCTGTATTGTGCATGTTCCATAGTAGATATTAATCCACGTAAGGATGGAGCTTCTTTTAATGTGCAAATTCCACTTAAAACAAATTAATATAACCAATAAGTCTAATTATTGTCAATAAATAAAAATTAGGCCTTCAGTACTGAAAAAACACTTGTATTGGTAATAAATTTAAATGTATTTGCGTAAATTGTTATTAGTAATTATCAATAAATATTTTGTGCCTCAATAGTTGTAGGGCTCCTAAGAATTTGAGAAAAGCAAAAACAAAGAAGATCGCATCCTATATGAAATATTTTATTACAATTGCAATAGCATCATGCTTTACTATGGCAATTACTGCCCAGGAAACGATTGACCTCATTACCTTATCAGGACGTTATGGCTTTCCCTCATCCTATGATTCTATTTATGACGGCAAAGCTAAAGAGGTTGGTTTCATGGCAGATCTGGTTGCCCCGGCCAAAATTTCTGAGCAATCAATTTGGTATACTAGTTTGAATTATTTTTACTTTCACGTTTCCGACAATGAAGAAATGCCAAGTGATATTGCCAATCCAATTAACGTTCACGGAATTGTTCTGCGTACTGGATTGGTTCAGAAATTTTCAGAAGGTCGTGCTCTTCAGATCTTTTTTTCACCGAGACTAATGTCAGATTTTCATAATCTGGATGGAACACATTTCCAATATGGTGGCATGTTATTGTATGAAAAATTATTCAGCGATAAACTGAAAATGGGTTTTGGTGTTATGTACAATCAGGAGTTCTTTGGCCCTTATCTGGTTCCTTTGATAAATCTGAATTGGAAGATAGCAGATCGGTGGTCCATAACCGGTTTGATCCCTGTTTACACAAAAATAAAATACAAAGTAAATGACCGTCTTAATGTGGGGCTAAGTCATTTTGGCTTAACAACAACCTATCGTTTGGGAGAAGCTGATTATAAGGGAGATTATTTAGAACGCAAAAGTATTGATGAGACACTGTTCGCCAGATATCGTCTTGGAGGCAATATTTATGTTGAAGGACGGATTGGATATGCAATTGGCAGAAGTTATGCACAATACGAAGCGGATCAGAAGGTTGATTTCAGTATACCTCTTATTAGTTTTGGTGATGACAGAGTTCAAAAAAATGTCTCTTTCCATGATGGGCTTATTGCCAGTCTGCGATTGATCTACAGCATATCAATTCCCGGAGGGAAAAAAATTGTCACTAAATAAAAATTGCATTTTTTAAAAATATTGTTTTAAAATGACTACTAATAAGCTTATCTATAACATTCCTTTTTTTGTTATTAATAGCTGAAAATCAAAGGATAATAATCATAATTGATCAGGTTTTCCTATATTTATACTAATTAATTCAAAAAGCTATGTAATTGACTTTTTAGAAAAACAAGCGAGCAATTTATTGAAGATACCAAACTCAATTATACTAATATAAAAAGCCAGGTCCCATGGAAAAAACAAAAAATGTATTTATTACGGGTATTACGGGAAACCAAGGAGGTGCTGTTGCACGACATCTGATAAATGAAAATGTTAAAATATTTGGTTTAACAAGAAATACAGGCTCTAAAACGGCTAAAGAGATAACTGAACTGGGCGTAAATGTTTTAGAAGGAGATCTAAATGATCTTTCTTCTTATAAAGGGCATTTAGTAAATATAGATGTTGTATTTTTTGTACAGGCGATGGAACAAGGAGCTGAAAATGAAATAAAACAGGGAAAAATATTTATCGCTGAAGCTAAAAAACAGGGCATAGAACACCTTGTATATTCATCTGTTTTGGGTGCTGATCTAAAAACAGGAGTCCCTCACTTTGATAGTAAAAATGAGTTAGAAGAATATATCAAACAAAATGAGATCACTTATACTATTTTAAGGCCTGCTTCCTTCAATGAGAATTTTTTGAACCCTGAGGTCACTAAAAGAATTTACAAAGGGAAGTTGGTTATGCCTTTGAATAAAAATGTAATACAACAATATATTAGTACTGATGACATCGGTAAAATAGCTGCTCAGGTGATCAAGAACCTGGAGAGCTATTTAAACAAAACCATTACCATAGCTACCGACAAAAAAAATTGTATGAAGTTGCAGAGATCTTTTCAAAGCAATTAAATAAAAAGATCACGTATAATAAATTACCCGGAATTATAACATGGTTAGTTATGGGAAAAGATTTACGTAAGATGTTTGCCTATATGAATAAAAACAATTTTAAAGCTGTAGACGACATTGATGCTCTAAAAAAAGAATTCCACGGTCTTGGTAACCTGAGTCAATGGGTAGCTAGTCAATTCAAGAAAAACATTTAAAGTTCCTCTTTCTAATATTCATCGAATAATTAGTCGATGAAAAGCAACTTTTATCAACGGTGAGATCATATAATAGACTATTACTTCATCAGCAAGATCACAAGATATAAATTTTTCACTGGGAAATAAATATCACTCGTTCGGACAGAAATTACCTACGCTCGTCCTAAATCGTTTGCTATTCATTTTTTGGTTGAATATCTTTATAGGGTCTCACACTGAGATCATTTAAATTTAATCTTAAAAATGAAAAATTTATTATTGCTATTGGTCTGTTGTTTAACCATCAGTTGTAACGAACCCAAGAACAAGGAAACTGAAAATGTAATTAATGAAACAAAAAAAAATGACTTTGGAAATTTTGAGAGTCAGGAAAAATGGGGAGAACATCTTGTAACAATTCTTGATTGCAATTCATGTCACACTCCAAAGAAAATGACAAACGAGGGACCCGTGCATGACTATTCCTTAAGGCTTTCCGGCCATCCTGCAGAAATACCCAGAATTGAAATAGATCGAAAAGAGATTGAGAGCAAAGGTCTTACAGTTACAGGAGGCCTCACTGAGTGGATCGGACCATGGGGAGTTTCCTTTGCAGCCAATCTTACACCTGATGAAACAGGTCTTGGTAACTGGACAGAAGAACAATTTATGTTAGCCATACGCGAAGGAAAGTCAAAGGGCCTTTCAGGATCAAGGACATTGTTACCTCCAATGTCCTGGGAAATGTACAGTCATATGACAGATGGAGAGATAAAAGCGGTTTTTGCCTATCTGCAATCCATAAAACCAGTTAGCAATATTGTTCCGCCACCAGTTCCTCCGATAGGTTCGGTGAAATAAGTGCAGGTAACACAACCGAACGATATGAACATTTAGGTTGTAAATAAGTAAAAAGTGGCACCTAAAACAAGTCCGTTAATAAAATTACAAATATTAAAACTCAAGTATTATGCAAAAAGGTTCAATTAAAGTAAGCGTATTATATCCCAATAGTGAGGGTAAAACATTCGATATGGAATATTATAGCAACAATCATGTAGCAATGGTTGGAGGCCTCTTAGGTGATGCAGTTATAGGGGCGACAGTTGAAAATGGTCTCGGTGGTGGTGCACCCAATTCTCCTGCACCCTTTGCCGCAATGGGAAATTTATACTTTGATACGATGGAGACCTTTGAAAATTCCTTTGGACCAAATGCGGAAACAATCATGGCAGACCTACCCAACTTCACCAATATCGAACCTATTATTCAAATTAGTCGGGTAATTATCTAAAAAGGAAGTTATAAATAAAAAATATTTTGATTATGGAATTAAATGAGGATAAATTACATGACTTATTAGGAAAAGTAGTGACCGAAATGGGTGCCGCAGCAAATGGGCCTTTGGTTATAATAGGTGACAAACTTGGACTTTATGAATCTCTGGCTGAGTCAGGTCCGATGAGTTCGCAACAACTCGCCACGAAGACAAATACAGCAGAAAGATATATCAGAGAGTGGTTGTCCGCTCAAGCCGCTTCCGGTTATGTCCAATATGACATTCAAAATGAAAATTTCTTTATGTCCCCGGAGCAAATTGCAGTTTTTGGCAACAGAAAAAGCCCTGTATTTATGACAGGTGCGTTTTATGCGATTACATCCGTGTATATGGATGAACCCAAAATAGAAAGAGCCTTTAAAACAGGTGAAGGCGTTTCTTGGGGAGATCATAATAAATGTTTGTTCTGTGGTACAGAAAAATTTTTCAGCCCATCCTATGAAGACAATTTGACTTCCAATTGGATCACATCTTTAAACGGAGTAGAAGAAAAATTAAAAAATGGTGCTAAAGTTGCAGACATAGGTTGTGGACATGCAGCTTCAACAATAATAATGGCAAAGGCATATCCAAATTCGACATTTTTGGGAGTCGATTTTCATGATAAATCCATTGAACAGGCAACTTCCAGAGCGAAAGAAGCAGGAGTAAATAATGTAACTTTTGAACTAGCAACATCCAAGAACTTTTCAGGATCTGATTATGACTTTATTACCTTCTTTGATTGCCTGCATGATATGGGCGATCCGGTAGGAGCATGTGCCCACGTAAAAAATGCTTTAAAGCCTGATGGAACTTGTATGATAGTGGAACCTTTTGCAAATGGTTCTTTAGCTGAAAACCTAAATCCGGTGGGCAGAGCTTTTTATGCTTTTTCAACGATGCTATGTGTTCCTTGCTCACTTAATCAGGAAGTTGGTTTGGCTCTGGGTGCTCAGGCAGGAGAAAAACGTTTAGAAGAAACGATTAGATCCGGCGGTTTTAGCAATTTTAGAAAAGCAACCGAGACTCCTTTTAATTTAATACTCGAAGCTAGGCCTTAGATTAGGATTATAAAGTCCCAAAACTAATTTATATCATAGTTCTACCGGACTTATAGCTTTACTTTTGTTATCTAATAATTGATTAAAATTACAGATAATGAGGTTCTTATATTTAATAATTACAGGTTTTATTCTATTCGGTTCTTGTAAAAATGACAAAGGAGCGTATGCTCCCTTAGATAAAAATTCTTCCGTTCACGAAGTAAAAGTTAAAGAGGTAATTCAAGGGGCTAACTATAGTTTTTTATTGGTAACTGAGAACAGTAAGGACTACTGGATGGCTGTTGATAAAACTGATCCCAAAGTTGAAGATGTTATTTATTATGAAAATGCTTTATTAATGAATAATTTTAAAAGCAAGGAATTAAACCGTGTCTTTGAGAAGATCTTATTTGTGCAAAATATTAGTGATTCTCCACAAATATCAAAAGCAGTAACAAGTGATTCTTTAGATCTAAAAAAGAGAAAAGGGGATGTATTGATAGAGGAGATTAATGTTGAACCCGCAGCAGGAGGAATTACCATAGGTGAACTCCATAAAAACAGAACTAATTATGCCAATAAAAAAGTCTTGATACGAGGCCAGGTGGTCAAGGTTAACAAAAATATTATGGATAGGAACTGGGTACATCTAAAAGATGGAACCAGCAATGAGGGAAAATCAGACCTTACTTTTACGATGCTTACCGAAGTAAATGTTGGTGACATTGTTACCTTGGAAGGTATTGTAGCAATAGATAAAGAATATGGTGCAGGATACGTTTATCCATTAATTGTTGAGAATGCCATTTTAAAGTAAATTTTTAAATAGCTGTATTTTAACCCTTGGCTCTTGAAAATTCATATCATTGTTGGTTCTAATAATCCTATTCTCTTTACAGATTGATCAAAAGAAGAAAATTGAATTAGCATAAGTTTATTTTTTTTCATCTGACTACACTTGAAAAAAAAATGTATCTCGCGGCTCGGTAGAGATATGCAGGTATGAAAATTCAGAATCCTCAGGAATTCATTCCATTTTACAAATTAATTTATTAAACCAGTTCCGCAGGCAGGCGGGTTTTTCATTTTCGTTTCATAACTTTGGAGAAAATTTTATGTAATGAAAAAAACCTGCCTATTTTTCCTGTTTTTCGGATTAACTTCAGTTATAATTGCTCAAAATGTTATGACGCCTGAACAGCTCCTTACACTCAAACGAGTTTCAGCTGTTGGACTGAGTGACGATTTAAAAAATGTTGTTTACACGGTATCAGAAGTAGATTTACATGCAAATAATATAAGTAAAGAAATCTTTGTTTTGCCTATTGAAGGTGGCGAACCTAAGCTGATTACTAGTTATTCTGATCTTATAGCAAATCAATTGGTTTCACCGGATGGCAATTATGAAATATACACGAAAGATGTAAAATTAAAACCTGTTATTGCTCAGGACTACTATAAGGATCTTCCTGAAGCAAATGTCAAAATTTATGAGACCTTAAACTATAGGCATTGGGACACTTGGGAAGATGGATTTTTTAGTCATGTGTTTATAAAATCTAAAGATGGTGAGATCGATTTGATGAAAGATGAACCTTTCGATTGTCCGCAACAACCTTTCGGAGGAGAAGAAGATCACATTTGGAGCCCTGATAGTAAAAAAATACTCTATGTTACTAAAAAAAGTTACGGAACGAAATATGCTCTAAGTACCAATACCGATATTTACGAATACGATTTAGCTACCAAAAAAACCAGTAATCTAACAGAAGATAATAAAGGCTATGATGTAGCTCCAGATTTTTCTAACAAAGGTGAATTAGCATGGTTACAAATGAAAAGAGATGGATATGAAGCTGATAAAAATGATATTATTGTCCGTAGAAATGGAAAGGACATCAATCTTACCAAAGACTGGGATGGAACGGTAAATAGTTTTATTTGGAGTAATAATGGAGATAAAATATATTTCAATGCGCCTGTTCTGGGTACTGTCCAATTATTTGAAATTGAGATTTCAAAATCGTCCCGACCTAAACAGTTAACTCAAGGTCAGTTCGATATTAACGGAATTACCGGGCATAATAAAAATAAAATGGTTGTTTCACGTAGGGATATGAATCATGCTCCTGAGCTTTATATTGTTGATCTAAAAAATGGTAAAATGAAACCATTGACCCATGCAAATGAAGCCATATATAATAAAATAACTCTTGGGAAAATTGAAAAAAGAATAACAAAAGCATCAGATGGCAAGGATTTACTCTCCTGGGTTATTTATCCACCTAATTTTGATCCCAACAAAAAATATCCAACCATATTGTATTGTCAAGGTGGGCCACAAGGGGCTTTGAGTCAATTCTATTCATACCGTTGGAATTTTCAGTTGATGTCCGCAAATGGTTATATTATTATTGCTCCAAATCGTAGGGGAATGCCCGGTTATGGTGTGGCCTGGAATGAACAAATCAGTAAAGATTATGGAGGTCAAAATATTCAGGATTATCTTTCTGCCATTGACGATATTTCCAAAGAAGATTATGTAGATGAGGACAGACTTGGTTGTATTGGAGCAAGTTATGGTGGTTATTCTGTATTTTATTTAGCCGCTTTTCACGAAAACAGATTTAAAACATTTGTTTCTCATGATGGTATTTTTAATGAAAAAAGCATGTACGGCACTACGGAAGAATTATTCTTTGTGAATTGGGATCTTGGAGGTCCTTACTGGGAAAAGAATAATGAAGCAGCCCAAAAGAGCTATACACTTTTTAATCCTGTAGAGTATGTAGAGAACTGGAATACACCTATCTTGATAATTCAAGGTGGAAAAGATTATAGAGTTCCAATTGGTCAAGGACTGGAGGCATTTCAAGCAGCGCAGTTGCAAGGAATAAAAAGTAAATTAATTTATTTCCCGGAAGAAAATCACTGGGTACTGGATTATCAGAATTCACTAGTTTGGCATCGAGAATTTTATAAGTGGTTAAAAGAAACTCTTTAAAATGGATCTCCATAATTATAATGATCGATAATACATTCAAAGTCAAATACAAAGTAAGTTCTGAAAAATTGTGCATTGTATAAAATTAAATAACTTTTAAATATGCAGAATACTGAAAAACAATATCCAAATTTCGATCTTACTAACAAAGTTGCAATTGTCACAGGGGCTGCAAGAGGACTTGGCAGGGCTTGCGCTTTAGCATTGGCAAATGCTGGTGCAGATATTGGCTTGGGTTTAAGAGATGTCAACTCGGCAAAAGATCTGGAGGCAGAAATCTTAGATATGGGTAGAAAAGTGATTCGATTACAAATGGATGTTTCCAGTCTTCAGCAGATCAACGACGCAGTTGAAAATGTTGTAAAAAAGTTTGGGAGAATTGATATTCTGGTGAATAATGTGGGGGTTGCACCGGACAATCCTGCAGAGAAGGTGACCGAAGAGGATTTCGATTACACGATCAGCCTAAATTTAAAGGGTACTTTTTTTACGGCACAAGCTGTTGGCAAACAAATGATCAAACAGGGCTCGGGTCGTATTATAAATATGAGCTCACAAGCCGGTTTTATAGCTCTGGACGATGAGTCGATCTATTGTATGACCAAAGCAGGTATAAACCACTTAACAAAAAATCTGGCTTCTGAATGGGCCAAATATAATATCAATGTTAATGCCGTGGCTCCAACCTTTATTGAAACGCCGGGAACGGAACCCTGGCTCAAGGATAAAGATTTCAGACAAAATGTTCTAGATAGAATTCCATTAGGAAGAATTGGAAAACCAATGGAGGTTGCGGGAGCTGTTGTATTCCTTGCTTCAGAAGCCGCCTCTCTTATAACTGGAGATATTATGCTTATTGACGGGGGTTGGACGACAAGATAATTAAACCACTACTTTTGATTAGAATAACACATCAATATGATTGAAATAAATATTGCAGAATCAAGCTCAGATCTTCTTCTTATTGAGCAACTTGCCAACACAATTTGGCGAGAGCACTATGTACCCATCATAGGACTAGGCCAGGTAGAATATATGCTGGAGAAATATCAGGAGGTTGACAGTATGAAAAACCAAATCAAAAGTGGTTATTCTTATTATATAATTAAATACAACAAAATATCGGTTGGATATTTATCTTTTAATACAGAACAAAATGTGATTTTTCTAAGTAAGATCTATGTACTTCACAATTTTAGAGGGAAAAAAATCGGTAAAACAGCAATGTCCTTTGTTGAGAATATGGCAAAGAAATTGGGACTATCTAAAATTCAACTAGGGGTAAATAAGTACAACGTAAATACAATACAAGCATATGAAAAACTTGGGTTCAAAAATATTGGGCCAAGCATTACAGACATTGGAGGGGGTTTTATAATGGATGATTTTAAGATGGAAAAGGTTTTATCGAACAAAGCTAATTAAGTACTGCTCATGACTAATAATGATATAATTCGTAGAATTCGCTATACATTTGATTATAGTGATGCAAAAATGATCCAGCTATTTGCAATGGCAGATCTTGAAGTTACACGTTCACAGATTAGTAATTGGTTAAGAAAAGATGAACATCCAACTTATCAAGAACTTACCGATAAGCAACTCGCTTATTTTTTAAACGGGTTGATCAATGATAGAAGAGGTAAAAAAGAAGGCGCTTCCAGAGAACCTGAAAATCGTTTAAATAATAATATTAAACTAAGGAAGCTAAAAATAGCGTTGAACATGCGTGATGAAGATATCATAGAAATGTTGTCTCTGGCTGGTTTACGTATAGGCAAAGCCGAATTAAGTGCTTTTTTTCGAAACCCCAGTCACCGACAATATCGGCAGTGCAAAGATCAGTTTTTAAGGAATTTCCTGAATGGTGTTCAAAAAAAATACCGAACCTCAAATGAATGAAAGATTAATCCTGTCTTCATTCCAAATAGTTTTATTTTATTCTAAATCAATTATATTCCAATTGTAAGGTTTCTAATCATATTACGTTCTTATTAGTCCTGTTTTATAAATAGGCAAATAACGAACTAATATTTTAATACGATGGAAGACACAAATAAAAGACATTATGCAGCAATCGATGCATATCCGAGAAAATTAACACTTAAATATAATAATGAAATAATAGCAGAAAGTCAAAATGCTATAATACTCAAAGAAGTGGCCAAAAGTATTTATAATCCGGTATTTTATTTTCCTAAAGAGGATATTAAAGCAGATCTGGTCAGCGAGGATGAACGAAAAAGTTTTTGTCCTATAAAAGGTCATGCCTCCTATTGGAATTTTAAAGAAAATCCAACAAGTGATTATCTGGCCTGGAGTTATGAAAAATCCCTTCCAAGGACGAAAAAAATTGAGGGTTATATTGCCTTCAATTTAGATCAAATTACTCTAATCTCTGAACCTATATAACTTCAATAATATAATAGTCCAGAAAAAATATCCTTGCATTTTTTCTGAAAAATTTGCAAAAAAAATCCAGAACAGTTCATGTTCTGGATTTTCACTAACTAAAACTAAAAACTAATCAACATTATCGTGCAAAAATGAGTTATTTGATCGTAGTTGAATATTATCCTCTTCATCTACACCCAGGGACATTCTGGATTGATCGCTATCTATCTCTGAAGATGACGGAACATCTGTCAAAGAAACACCCATTCTTTTATATGCTGGCTGGCTCTCTGAGTCATCTATATTTTGATTCATTTTATTGATGAATTTATAATTGAATTCTTTCATTTTTTGTCTTCTATCCTCTGCCTTATTCTTTAACTCCGAAATTGTTAAATTCATTGGAGAAATATCTTCAGAATCCTTATTCGATTCTTGACTCCCCTTATTTTCCGCAACTCCTTTCTTCTCAACTTTAAGCTCGAAATTTAAATTTTCGTCTTGAATCTTTTCATCATCAGAAATAGATTTAAAAGTATTCAATTCAGGTGCAAATTCTTCCTCCAAATCGTGTCTCAAGTTACCGTCAGTATCAGAAACGGGTTCAGGTCTAATTTCTTCCAATCCAATGATTTCGATATCATTTATATTAATCTTACCTGTTGGATAGTCATTTTCCTCCATTTTAGGAATATCTTTTTGAAGGGGTAAATCAAAAGTAAATGAAAATTGATCCTCATCCTCGATCTCAGCAACTTCACTTGTCTTTTCCTCTGGGGTTATATTCGTAATAACAAAATTTTCTTCTTCAATAGTGTTGACGTCTTCATAAACCACATTAATTTCATTTATATCTTCAGTTTCATCGATCTTAATTTCTTCTTTTGGTTTCTCTTCATCTAAAACAAAAGTTTTTACTTCTTCCTTCTCAACCGGAGCCACTGGAACAGGCTTTACAATTTTTTTAAGTATTTTTTCATCCTTTAGAACATGTACTATTTTTCTGGTTTCTGATTCTGTGATAATATCTTGCTGATCCATATTAAATCCTGTGGCAATAATCGTAATAGAAATTGCATCCCCTAAGGTCTCGTCTTCTCCAACACCCATAATAATATCAACATTAGTTTTTGCCTCTGATTGTATATAATCACTGATCTCTCCTATTTCATCAATTGTTACTTCGGTGGTACCCGACACAATCAACAATAAGACATTTTTAGCTCCCTCGATCTTATTATCATTTAAAAGAGGAGAATCTAATGCATCGGTAATAGCATTTTGTGCTCTATTAGCACCTGATGCCGAAGCCGATCCCATAATTGCAGTTCCGCTATTAGACAGAACTGTCTTAGCATCTTTCAAATCAATATTTTGGGTATAATGATGAGTTATCACTTCCGCTATTCCCGTTGCTGCAGTTGACAATACTTCATCCGCCTTAGAAAATCCAGCTTTAAAGCCTAGATTGCCGTAGACCTCACGTAATTTATTATTATTTATTATGACCAAAGAATCCACATGAGCACGAAGTCTTTCAATCCCTTCCTGAGCTTGATCCGTACGCTTTTTACCTTCAAATGAAAATGGCATTGTAACTATCCCAACAGTTAAAATATTCAGTTCATTGGCAATTTTTGCAATTACAGGAGCTGCCCCAGTTCCTGTACCGCCTCCCATTCCAACAGTAATAAATAACATTTTAGCAGAAGTATTAAGCATGTTTTTAATATCTTCTATGCTTTCCATTGCTGATTCCTTACCAACAACTGGATTCGCACCGGCACCTAAGCCCTCAGTGAGAGATGCGCCCAATTGAATTTTATTCGGCACCGAACTACTTTGCAGCGCTTGTGCATCGGTATTACATACAACAAAATCTACACCTTTAATTCCTTTATTAAACATGTGATTAACCGCATTGCTACCACCACCACCTACTCCGATTACTTTTATTACGTTAGACTTGTTATGAGGCATGTCAAATGAAATATTACTAAATTCTTTATTGGGCATAATTTGTATTGTTTATTTGTTTCAATTTATTTTTTTATTCTGCGTTGTCTAAAAATTCTCTAAATTTTTCCCCCCATTTATCAAATATTGATTTTTTCTTTTGGGGTTCTATTTTTATCGCTTTCGAAATTACTTCTTCTTGCTGTTCAATTCTGGATTTTTTCTTATTGTCATTAATACCTTTCATAAGCAATCCAATAACTGTAGCAAACTGTGGACTAGATATTTCCGGATCTGAATTACTTGCCAAATGTTCATTAGGATAACCAATTCTGGTATCCATTCCTGTTATGTATTCAACTAATTGCTTTATATGTTTCAATTGCGCTCCCCCACCGGTCAAAACAATACCTGCTATAAGTTTTTTCTTACTTTCTTCGTGGCCATAATTTTTAATTTCTAAAAATACCTGCTCAACGATCTCTATAACCCGAGCATGGATAATTTTTGATAAGTTTTTGAGGGTAATCTCCTTAGGATCTCTACCTCTCAAGCCTGGAATAGAGACTATTTCATTGTCCTTATTTTCTCCTGGCCATGCTGACCCAAATTTAGTCTTTAACAATTCTGCTTGTTTTTCAATAATGGAGCATCCCTCTTTAATATCTTCAGTGATCACATTTCCACCAAATGATATTACAGCTGTATGTCTGATTATTCCATCCTTGAAGATTGCTAAATCCGTAGTACCGCCACCTATGTCGATTAGAGCTACACCGGCTTCTTTTTCTTCTTGGCTTAAAACCGCATCTGAAGAAGCCAGTGGTTCCAGAGTAATACTCCCTAATTCTAGACCTGCACTTTTTATACATCTTCCAATATTTCTAATGGATGACACTTGTCCTACTACTACATGGAAATTAGCTTCTAATCTACCCCCATACATTCCAATTGGTGTTTTTATTTCGGCTTGACCATCAACTTTAAAATCTTGTGGTAATACATGAATAATCTCCTCACCAGGTAACATTACTAATTTATATACCTGATTTACCAGACGTTCAATATCATTTTCATCAATAACTTTTTCAGAATTAGAACGTGTAATATAATCGCTGTGATGCAAACTGCGAATATGCTGTCCCGCTATTCCGACTACAACAGTTTCAATTTTTTTATTGGAAGCGCTTTCTGCCTCATCCACTGCCTGTTGAATAGATTGGATCGTTTGTGTAATATTATTAACAACCCCTCTATGTACTCCTAAACTTTTTGCTTTGCCAGTGCCAAGAACCTCAATCTTTCCATAAGCATCTTGTCTACCAACCATGGCAACTATTTTTGTAGTTCCGATATCGAGGCCAACTGCTATGTTATTTTCTTCCATAATTTTCTATTTTGCACAAACCACCTGATTTATAAACTTCAAATTGATAGTTCTATAGTTTTCCAGGGTCTTGTCCTCAATTGCTTTCTGATAAAAGACTTTTAATTTTTTTATCTTTTCATCTACTCTTTTCATATCCCCAAAAATTATTATTTGATTTCCCAATCTTGTTCTTAACTCAAATTGATTTGTTTCGTTTTCATCAATTTGATTTATTCCTATAATTTGTTTTTGCAAAAATTCATCGCTTATAATTTTATTTGACAAACAAATTATATCGTCGCAATTATTAATATTTAATTCACTTGATGTTATTGGAACTCTGGCTGAATAATTATCGGAAAGTGGCATTTTTTTTCCTTGACTGTCATAATAATATGATCCCGTGCTATTTGCCACTCGTAAAACGGGTGTTCTTTGCCTAATAATTACTCCTAAATCCCCCTTTATTGTTAGAAATATTTCTGCATTTTCTATCATTTCGTTAGATTGCACAAACTGTTCTAAATTATTCAAATTTATATTTTCTTTTGTTTGATTTTGGTTAGGGTTAAAATTTTGTATTAACAACTTATTAACCATATCATAACTTATAAAAAGGTTTTCACCATTTTCAAAAACCACCTGTAAATCTTGTACTTTTCTAGTGACATTTCTATGAGATGCGAAGCCAAAAAGAAAGACCACCAGAAAGAGCAGAAAAAAATATCTAATATGTAAACTGTACTTTTTCAATTGGTTACATTATTTATTTAATTATTTAAAAAAACTATGACAATTTTCAATCAACCCCCTCGTTAATATATTAAATTGCCATAGTTGCCAAAGTAATTAGCACATAATATTTTAAAATTATTTTTTCTATTTCGTCAACAATTTGACTTGTTGCATTAGGCAAAGCCATTTTCTTTAAATTATTTTTTAAAAGAATTTGCTTTGCCTCATTCTTGATTAATCCCTGCAATATTTTCATGAAATTTTTCAAGTCGTTTTCCTTTATCATTAATGCCGCATCCTCTTTTGTAATTGAGAGTGCATTTTTTGTTTGATGGTCCTCCGCAACATTTGGAGATGGAATAAAAATCACAGGTTTACCTACTATGCACAATTCAGAAATTGAACCTGCTCCTGCCCTGCTCACAATAAAATCAGCTGCGGCATACAGCAAATCCATTCTTTGAACAAAAGCAAGCACCTGTACATCCTCCTTCTCATCGTATTTCTTATAATCCTCAAAATATAATTTTCCTGTTTGCCAAATTATTTGGACACCGCTATTTACAATGTTATCCAAATTTTTTTCAACTGTTTGATTTATAACTCTAGATCCTAAACTGCCCCCAAGGATAACAACGGTCTTTTTATTCCTATCCAAGTTATAATAATTAAGAGCTTCGTCCCTTTTGTCATTGATTTCAAGCAAATCTTGCCTCACGGGATTACCTGTTTTTATAATTTTATCTCTAGGGAAATATGACTCTAAATTATCATAGGCCACACAAATTTTTTGCACTTTTTTCGATAATAATTTATTCGTTATTCCTGGATAAGAATTTTGCTCTTGGATGACACTTGGAATATTTTTTTTATTTGCCATAAACAAAGTTGGACCAGAAGCAAATCCGCCTGTACCGATAACTATATTTGGTTTAAACTTTTTTATTATATTTTTTGCTCTGTGTAAACTTTGGATCAATTTAAAAGGAAAAGTCAGATTTTTGATTGTTAAACTCCTTTGAAATCCTGATATATTAAGACCTTTTATTTTATATCCGGCTTGTGGAACTTTTTCCATTTCCATTCGATCATTGGCGCCTACGAATAAAAAATTTGCATTTGGATTCCTATGCTTCAATTCATTCGCAATGGCTATAGCCGGATAAATATGTCCTCCGGTGCCACCACCACTCAATAATATATTAACCGATTGCTTCATGTAAAATATCCAATGGGTTTTCTAATTCCTTACTATTATTATTTACTTCCTTTACTCCATTTGAAGCGCTAACACTAAGCACTATTCCTATAGCGAAACAGGTCATCCATATAGATGTTCCACCTGTACTAAGTAAGGGCAATGGTTGTCCGGTAACCGGAAATAATCCAACGGCTACTGCCATGTTGATTAGTGCTTGAAAAATTATTGGAAAACCTACTCCTAAAACCAATAGTGTTCCGAAAATAGTTTCTGTTTTCGTAGCAATAATTACTATTCTAAAAAGCAATAGCAGATAAAGCAAAATAATTGATATCGCCCCTATAAACCCAAATTCTTCCCCAATAATGGCATAAATAAAGTCAGATGATGATTGAGGTAAAAAGTTTTTTTGTACACTTTTCCCAGGCCCCTTACCATAAATTTCGCCGGAAGCTATAGCTATTTTAGCTTTTTCCGCCTGGTAATTATCTTCTGCATTTCCAGATATGAAATTTTCCACTCTACTCGACCATGTGTTGATCCTACTATTTTTTAGCGTATCAGGAAATGCTTTCACAGTTAGTATAAAAAGTGCCAATGCTAAAATTCCTACACCTAAGATTATCAAAATATTTTTCATTGGATATCCTCCAAGAAAAACCAGTAGAATGATCATGGAAAAAGTAATTGCAGTAGTAGAAAAGTTCGCTGGTAAAATAAAAACTAATACCAATCCAACAGGCAACCACAAATACATCAAACTTTCCTTAAAAACTATTTGTTTCTCTTTATTTCTCGCCATATACCTTGCAACGTACATCATTAAAACTACCGATGCCAGAGTTGAGGTCTGAAAGCCAATTCCCACAAATGGAATCTGTATCCACCTGCTCGCGTTGGCACCACTGATCACTGTACCTTGCGTAAGCGTAAAAATCAATAGTAGTATAACAACAGGTATCATCAACACAGACAATCCGCTAAAATATCTATATGGGATTTTATGAGTTGCAAAAACAATTACAAAACCTAGTAATAAGAGTATCGCATGTTTAAGTAGATAGCCTATCGTTGTACCTTTACCTGCAACATAAACTAAATTTGTACTCGCACTATATACAGGAAGAAAAGAAAAAATAGCCAGGACCGCAATAATGGCCCAAACTGTTTTATCTCCTTTTATATTTTGCAAAAATCTTGTCATACTACTTCTTATTTCATTCTTTCTTTTAAGAATTACAATTGTCGAACGGCATTTTTAAATTGATTACCTCTGTCCTTATAATTTTCGAACATATCATAACTTGCACAGGCCGGTGACAAAATTACGGTCTCACCACTTTCTGTTAGTTTATATGCAATTTTTACCGCTTCTTCCATACTAGGAGTTTCAATCATAAATTCGACGATATTACCAAAAGATTCAATAATTTTTTGGTTGTCATAACCAAGACAAATGATTGCTTTTACCTTTTCGTTTACTAGCGGTAAGAGTGATTCGTAATCATTACCCTTGTCTATACCCCCTACGATCCATACAGTGGCAACATCAATGCTATCCAGAGCATAATAAGTTGCATTTACATTTACTGCTTTTGAATCATTTATATATTGTACTCCATTAATTCGAAGCACTTTTTCTAATCGATGCTCATCATCTTCAAAATCGGATAAACTCTCCCTTATGGTTTGTTTTCGCACGTTCATCAAATCAGATAAAGTACTATTTGCCATTGCATTTTTGATATTGAAATTAGTTTGTAAAGCAAAAGATGAAATACTCATTTATAGCCAGTTTAATTGTTATTGTTTATCTTACTTTTAATGTTAATATGGATATTACCGCCAATAAAATTCCAACAATCCAAAATCTTGTTACTATTTTACTCTCGTGATATCCTTTTTTTTGATAGTGGTGATGGAGAGGCGACATTAAAAAAATACGTCTGCCTTCACCATATTTTTTTCGGGTATATTTAAAAAAGGATACTTGCATCACTACGGATAAGTTCTCTATTAAAAATATTCCAGCCAATATTGGAATTAATAATTCCTTACGAACAGCGATCGCTAAAACTGCAATGATCCCACCTATAGTTAAACTTCCTGTATCCCCCATAAATACTTGAGCCGGGTAGGTGTTATACCAAAGAAACCCGACCAATCCTCCAACAAACGCGCTTATAAAAATTGTCATTTCACCAGAGTTCGGAATGTACATTACGTTTAAATAATTGGCAAAGATGATATTACCGGAAACCCATGCGAATACCGCCAAAGCCAGGACAATGATGGCCGAACTGCCTGCAGCCAATCCATCAATTCCATCTGTTAGATTTGCCCCGTTAGAAACTGCAGTGATTATAAAAATAACGATCAATACAAAAACTATCCAAACATATTCTTTTGAGTTAGATCCCATCCAACTCAGCAACACTGCATAATCAAATTCATTATTTTTTACAAATGGAATTGTTGTTTTCGTGGATTTGTGCTCTTCACTAAAATTTCTAGAAGGGTTAAACTGATCCAAAGCCGGCTCTGTAATCTCAGTTACTTGCTTTTCCTTTACTACAACATCCGGATTAAAATATAACATGGTCCCAACAAAAACTCCTAATGTAACCTGACCAACTATTTTAAATCTGCCTTTTAACCCTTCTTTATTTTTCTTGAAAACTTTAATATAATCATCTATGAAACCAATGACACCCATCCATAAGGTTGTAACAATTAAAATTATGATGTAAATATTGTCCAATTGGGCAAAAAGAAGGACTGGAATAATTGTAGATAAAATAATAATGATCCCCCCCATCGTGGGTGTACCTGTTTTCTCCTTTTGACCATCTAAGCCAAGATCTCTTACAGACTCTCCTACTTGCAATCTTCTTAATTTATCGATCACTTTTCTCCCATAAATTGTAGATATCAATAAAGAAAATCCAAAGGCCATTGCAGACCTAAATGAAATATATTGGAATAAACCAGCTCCTGCTAAACCGTATTCTTTTCCTAAATATTCAAATAAGTAATAAAGCATCTATAAGTGATTTATTTATTTAATTCTTTTAGTATTTTATTTACAATTTTAAAATCATCAAAATCTGATTTTACCTTTCCAATTATCTGATATGTTTCATGTCCTTTACCTGCAATCAGTATGATGTCACCACTTGCTGCAAGCTTACATGCTGTTTTTATTGCTTGTTTTCTATCGGTTATTGAAAGAGTTTTTTTTAGGTTCTCCGTAGCTACACCTTGTTCTACATCTCTAATAATTAGCTCTGGATCTTCGCTGCGCGGATTATCTGAAGTAAAAACCACTTGATTACTTAAAGCAGAGGCTATATTCCCCATTTTTGGTCTTTTTGCTCTATCTCTATCTCCTCCGCATCCCACGACAGTTATAACTTGCTCGTTATATGTGCGAATAGCATTGATGGTTTCCAAAACATTTTTTAAGGCATCAGGTGTATGGGCATAATCAACGATTGAATTGACTCCACTTGTGGAGACCGCATGTTGAAATCGACCATCCACATTTTCCAACTCGCTCAACAAACGCAAAATCTCTAATTTATCAAGACCTAGTATATCCGCCGTAGCGTATATTGCCAATAAATTATACGCATTAAATGCACCTATTAGTTTAACCCAAACTTCATGATTATCGATATTAAGCAGCAAGCCTCCAAACTGATTTTCTATAATTTTCAGTTTATAATCGGCAACTGTTTTTAATGCATAAGTGTATTTTTTGGCCTTTGTATTCTGAAGCATTATAACTCCGTTCTTATCATCTATATTTACAAGTGCAAATGAAGATTTTGATAGGTTGTCAAAAAACGATTTTTTAACATCTCTATACTCTGCAAAAGAATTATGATAATCTAGATGATCATGTGTTAGATTGGTAAAGATCCCACCTTCAAATTTTAATCCCGCCGTACGTTTTTGATGAATTCCATGAGAACTAACTTCCATAAAACAAAATTTAACACCCGCTTTTACCATTTCAGCCAATGTCCTATTTATAGTTACTGAATCAGGTGTCGTATGGCTTGTTTCCATTTCCTTTTCATCTACCATTATTTTTATTGTGGACAACAATCCTGCTTTATGGCCATAATTTGTGAATAATTCATATAGCAAAGTGGCAATGGTTGTTTTACCGTTCGTGCCAGTTACTCCCACCAGCTTCAATCTCTCTGAAGGATTTCCATAAAAATTAGAAGCTACTATTGCCAATGCTTCATTACTATCTGAAACTCTTATATAAGTAATCTTTGAGTTTATTCTTTCCGGAAACTCCTCACATATAATTGCAACCGATCCATTGTCAATAGCTTTCTCTATAAACGTATGACCGTCAAACAACAATCCTTTTTGAGCGACAAACAAGGTATTATCCTGTGTGTTTCGAGAATCAAATTCAACACATTCAATAGGCAAATCTGTTGTCCCAATTACGGAATCAACTGCTACTCTGTATAATATATCCTTTAAATTATTCAATTCTTTTTATGCATAATTATGATAATACCAAGGATATTATATCCCCTCGTTTTAATTCATTACCGGGCCTAATAGATTGTGTTTTTACTTTACCAAAACCTTTAAAGTTTACAATAAAACCCAAGTTTTCGAGTAAGGAAACGGCATCCATTCCTGGCATATCCTTTACATCGGGGACAGTTTTATAAGAGGTATTCGCCTTTTTATAATAGTTGTCATAGTTTTTATCTACCAAGGCAATCTGAGATTGAAGTCTCACTTCATCCTGTACTGGTGTATCCGAATAAATTTTATGAGCTATTTGCTTAAAAACCGGAGCAGCGACTATGTTTCCATAATAGCCTATTTCCTTATTAGGTTTATGAATTACTACGATACAGGAATACTTTGGGTTCTCAGCAGGAAAATATCCGGCAAAGGACGATATATATTGTGTTTCCCCTTTCCAATAATCCGTTTGACAAGTACCTGTTTTACCCGCCATGGAAAAATTTTTGTCATATATATTTTCCGCAGTGCCTTTTTTGACAACATTGGACATCATTTCCTTTACATAATCAATAGTTTGCTGAGAGCATACTTGTGGATTGATAATTTCGTTGTCAAATTTTGTAATAACATTACTCTGTGTACGAATCTCTTTTACAAATCTCGGTTTAACCATTACCCCATCGTTGGCAATTGCGTTATAAAAAGTTAAGGTTTGTAATGGTGTTAGAGAAACACCATAACCATAAGCCATCCACGGCAGGGACAATCCGTTCCATACTTTTTTATTTTTCGGATCAGGAATAAATGGACTGCCTTCACCTTTAATAGGTAATCCAATCTTATTTCCAATACCCATTTTATTCAGGCTATTGACAAATTTCTCCGGATTGTCTGCATAGTTATCATTTATAATTTTAACTATTCCAACATTAGAAGAAACCTCCATAACTCTTGCTGCCGAAATTTTTCCATAACCCCCATGGTGTGAGTCACGTACTTTACGCTTATAAAATGTTATAACACCTTCTTCCGTATCAATAATGGTCGACGTATCAATAACCTTATCTTCTAAAGCTACGATCATACTCATCAATTTAAAAGTAGAACCAGGCTCATGAGATTCATATACGGCATAGTTCCTTTGTTCGAAGTATGTGCCCTTTGAAGTCCTTCCTAAATTTGAAATTGCCCTTATTTCTCCTGTTTTAGTTTCCATTACAACGACAGAGCCATGGTCTGCTTCAAAAAACTCAAGCTGCTGTAATAAAGCATGATGTGCAATATCCTGAATATTTAAATCGATAGTTGTTATAATATCCTTTCCGTCTATTGGCTCAATTTCATTATTATCATTTAAAGGCTTCCATTGACCTTTTGCAATTTTTTGCTTCAGTCTCTGCCCACTTTTCCCCCTTAAATATTCATAAAAACTACCCTCAATGCCAACTCTTCCGCGATAATCATCATAGCCTACGGCGCGTTCTGCAATTTTGCCTATAGGATGCTCACGTACAGTTCTTTGTTCAACAATGAAGCCTCCACCATAGGTTCCTAAATTAAAAATTGGAAACTCTTTATACTTTTGATAGTTGTTATAGTTTAAATTTCTTGTTATGAACAGATATCTATTTTTATTTATACGTGCTTTTCGAATTTTATTTTCATAGTAACCAGGGCTTTTACCTAACACTTCTGAAAGAGATTTAGACAATCCATTAATTCCCTTTTCAAAATTTGAATCGGAAATGGTGACGGCATCCATGCGGATATCATATTTCGTAATAGAGGTAGCCAGCAAACTACCGTCTGATGTATAAACATTTCCTCTATTCGCAGGAATTTCAAAAGTTTTTACTGTCCCTTGTTCTGCTAGTTGTCTATACTTTTCTCCTTCCACAAATTCAATCTGCACAAGGTTATAACCAATAGCGATAGCTATTAAAAACATAAACCCTGTAAATAAATACACTCGGTTCAATATTTGTTTTTTGGTTATTGGCATGATTAATTTCTTGTTAAAACTTTAATTTTGATTGGTGGTGTTTGAGATGCATATAAACCTATCTCCTTCATTTTTCTTGAAATACTCGATTCCATTCTTAATTTCATCAAGTCAGATTTAGTAGCGACAAACTCAGCTCTTAATTCTCTTTTTTCCTTATTTAGTTGAGCAATATTTTGAACTTTTCTATCAATACGGTGTGAGCTGGAAATCATAAATAATGCGAGTACTGTTAGAAATAAAATCAAGCCCCAATTTTTTTTTGCATCTTCATCTACAAGGAATTTACCTTTTAAAATATTGTAGAATTTTTGCTTAAATCTTGACATTTGTAATTATAATTTCAACTATTAAACTTTACTTGCAATTCTCAATTTTGCACTTCGTGCTCTATTATTTTTTTTTATTTCTTCTGCTGATGGCACTATTAATTTTCCAATCTTTCTTAAGGGAACACTTATATTTCCGTAAAAATCTTTTTCTGCTTCCCCTTCAAATTTTCCGTTTTTAATGTATCTTTTTACTAATCTATCCTCCAAAGAATGATAAGAAATAACACTCAGCCTGCCGTCATCTTCTAATAAATCTGGTATTTGCTCCAGAAATTGTTTCAACACTTCCATTTCTTGGTTTACTTCTATTCTAATAGCCTGAAAAATTTGTGCTAAAATTTTATGTTCTTTGTGCTTTGGCAAAAACTTCTGCAGGATTTCCTTTAATTTAAAACTGGTTCTTATTTCTCCTAACTCTCTCTCCTTTACAATTTGAGAAGCAATAGCTCTGGCATTGCGGAGTTCTCCATATTGATAAATTACATTACTTAATTCTTCTTCTCCATAATGATTTACAACTTCAAATGCAGATAACGCGCCTTGTTTGTTCATTCTCATATCCAAATCGGCGTCAAAACGAATAGTAAATCCCCTCTCTGGTTCGTCAAACTGATGCGACGACACTCCTAAATCTGCAAGGACTCCATGAACTTTTTTTACACCATAAAATCTTAAAAATCTTTTTATATGGCTGAAATTTTCGCTTATCAAAACAAATCTGTCATCATCAATTGCGTTTTCTGTTGCATCTTCATCCTGGTCAAAAGCATATAACTTACCTTTCTCACCGAGTCTCCTCAGAATCTCCCTTGAATGACCACCTCCTCCAAAAGTTACATCAACATAAATGCCATCTGGTTTGATATTTAGACCATCAATACTTTCAAAGAGCAAGACCGGATTATGATATTTCATCGCCGCCATCATTTAAATTACCCATAACCTCCTCGGCTAATTCGGCAAAATCGATCGTAGCTTCATCAATCGCTGTCTCATATTTATTCTTATCCCAAATCTCAATAATATTAACAGAAGAAGATAATACGAGTTCCTTCGAAATTCCGGCAAACGAATGCAAATCCTTTGGAATTAACATTCTTCCAGAAACATCTAATTCAATTATCTTTACACCAGCAGTAAATCTTCTAATAAAATCATTGTTCTTTTTCACAAACCTATTTAGCTTGTTGACTTTCTCCATCATTACATTCCATTCTTCTAAGGGATATAACTCCAGACAAGGCTGAAATACTGATCTTTTCAAAACAAATCCGTTCTGTAAAACACTCGACAACTGTTTTTTAATTGCAGAAGGCAACATGAGACGACCTTTTATATCGGCTTTACACTCGTATGTACCTATCAGATTTACCACTTAGTTGCTAGAATTATTTATTTCTATGACAAATATAGAGAAAATTACCACTTTTTGCCATTTTTTACCACTTTGTTAATAACTTTCTTTTTTAAATATTATTGTATTGATTAACAGGTTTTTATATTTAATGGGAATTATTTCTTAAAAATATTTGAAGTAATGCAGAGAAAATTAGTATTTTGAACCAAAATAATTAAACTTACAGTTTGCTAAATAAAACTCATTTTTAATGAAATACACCCTTAAAAAAGAGGATCAATATACTTACCTCGAATCCGGAGAAGGCACTCCATTAATTATTTTACATGGCTTAATGGGCAACCTGAGTAATTTCGACCAAACCTTTGATCATTTTTCAAATATAGGCTACCGGGTTTTGATGCCCGAACTACCAATACTTTCACTGCCATTGCTTAAGACAAATGTTAAAAATTTGTCTTTATTTTTAAAAAAATTCGTTAAATTCAAGGGACTTGAAAAATACATCCTATTAGGAAATTCACTTGGAGGCCATATCGCTTTATACCACGCTTATTTAAACACTGAAAATGTCATCGGAATGGTACTTACCGGAAGTTCTGGTTTGTATGAGAATACCATGGGTGGAACTTATCCAAAACGTGGAGATTATGATTATATTAAAAGAAAGGCAGAAGATGTATTTTACGATCCTAAAATAGCCACTAAGGAATTAGTGGATGATCTTTTTGAAACTGTAAATAATAGAAACAAGGTTATAAGGACTTTGGCCATAGCTAAAAGTGCCATTCGGCATAATATGGCCAAGGAATTACCAAATATGAGTTTACCCACATGTTTGATTTGGGGTAAAGATGACAATGTTACACCTCCAGAGGTAGCTGAAGAGTTTCATGAACTCCTGCCAAATTCCGAATTAAACTGGATTGATAAATGTGGCCATGCTCCTATGATGGAACATCCCGATAAATTTAATGAGATCGTCGAAGCTTGGTTAAAAAAGTATTTCAATAATAATTGAAATAATCTACTGAAAATACATTTCTAAGCATCTAAAATGAAAATAAAAACAGCCAAATTTGTTATCAGTAACACAGATGTAAGTAAATGTCCAGAGGAACGGATACCTGAATACGCTTTTATTGGTCGATCTAATGTTGGCAAATCTTCCTTGATAAATATGCTAACTAACCATAAAAAATTAGCTAAAATTTCAGGGAAACCAGGAAAAACACAATTAATAAATCACTTTTTGATCAATGACAACTGGTTTCTTGTAGACTTACCAGGCTATGGATATGCTAAAGTTTCTAAATCAAAAAGACAGTCGTTTCAAGATTTTATTAAAGATTATTTTTTACAACGGGAACAACTAGTTTGCTCTTTTATTTTAGTAGACTCTCGACATGAACCTCAAAAGATCGATTTGGAATTTATGCAATTTTTAGGCGAAAATGGAATACCATTTTGTCTTGTTTTCACAAAATCGGATAAAATGGGCGATACTAAACTCCAAAAAAATTTAATAAATTATAAAAATAAAATTCTTGAATCTTGGGAGTCTATTCCAACACATTTTGTAACTTCTTCTGAAACATCTATGGGTAAAGAAGATCTCTTAAATTTTATCGAACAAGTAAATATAGATATTACCAAGAATTTTGAATGAGAAGCTAAAAAGCTGCCCATAAAAATCATTGATTTCTATTTGTTTTTCCCCATTCCTCCACCATTCCCATGGATTTCTTTTTCATGTTCAGCAAACCAATCGGGTACTTCTAATTCATTTTCATACATATATGCCGCGATCTTTTCAAGATCCTCCTTCTTAAAAACCTGCTTTGGCATGACATTGAATTGTTTAATAGCACCTCTCATTAACCCGTTTTCCAACTTAGGATCTATTGCCCAGTTGGAAACTGCTTCAACAAAACTCTCCTTGGTCCTGTAAGTTCTTGAATATCTCATTTTAATAGCTGCCATTGGAGGTGCAATTATCTCGTCATGAGATGCTGAAGTAACACTATGACAAACATAGCATTGTGTTTTTAACAGTTCATAACCTTCAGATTCTTTGTTGTATTCAATAACAGAAATCTCTTGATCGGTTTGGGTCAGTACTTTTTTATTTTCATTGCATGAAATTAACAGTACTGACATTAAAAACGGATAAATTAAATATTTTTCCATAATGTTTTAATTAATTATTACACTGTTCGTGAGAGCCGTTAAGAATTTCATTATACTCCTCTATGGAAAGAAATTGGGGATCATAAGACCCGCCCATGTTATCCAGGTTATTGGTAAATCCCCTTAAATGATTTCTGGAACCACAAGTTAGTAGTTCATACATTTCTTTGATATCTTCATGATTCGCATTGATAGCAAAACTATTCAAATCATTTATATCCAGATCCTCTATAGTTGCACCGGCAATTAATGCATCCTCAAGCGAATTTGAAGCTAGATCCGTTAAATCATTGTACAACCCTTGTAACACATTATTGGAAAATTTCCCTCTTTCATCTAGAGACAAATCTTGAACATTATATTTTTCCAAAATTACCGATACACTATTCATATGAGACTGTTCACTATTCGAAATATTATTAAATATCTGCATACCATATAAATCATAAGAAAATAAATAAACGTCTCGAGCCAATTTTTCTTCTTCTTTCAAAAATTGTAAATTCTCTATTTCTTGCTCTGAGAGTTCATCTAACACATCTCCTACCTCATCTGAACTATTACACCCAACAAATGATGCTATTATAAAAATTAAAATTATTCTTTTCATTATTAATTATTATCAAATATTAAGTTAAAGAATCCTCAATAATTATTCCAATCCTTCAATAGTTTCGTAACCTGAGTCACATAGCTTTTTCTCAAATAATTCCACTTTAAAGGAATTCTAATGTTGTATTTTTACAATTAATTGAGATCTATGCGAAGTTCAAGAGAGAATTTACTGGTTTTATATGAAGACAATCATTTAATAATTGTCAATAAAAAAGTAGGAGACATTGTACAGGGAGATAAGACCGGAGACAAACCCTTGAGTGATGTTGTAAAAGAATACATCAAAGACAAGTACAATAAACCCGGTAAAGTTTTTCTGGGAGTTGTCCATCGATTAGACAGACCAACAAGTGGTATTGTTATTTTTGCCAAAACTTCTAAAGCTCTTGAAAGATTGAATAAAATGTTCCGTGAGAAAATGCTTGATAAGACTTATTGGGCAGTTGTAAAAAACAAACCAACAAAGCAAAGTGAAACGCTTATTCAATATCTCAAAAAGAATCCTAAAAATAATAAGTCCACCGCTTATAAAAAAGAAACGGAAGGTGCAAAAAAAGCAGTTCTACACTTCAAAATTATAAAGGAATTAAACACTTATTATTTACTTGAAGTTCACTTAGAAACTGGTAGACACCATCAAATCAGATGTCAATTAGCAAATATTGGATGCCCTATTAAAGGGGACTTAAAGTATGGTTTTGATAGAAGTAATAAAAATGGAGGCATTCATTTACACGCCAAAAAAATTGAATTTTCGCACCCAGTGAGCAAAGAAAATATAAAAATTGAAGCTCCTCTCCCAATTGATCCGGTTTGGGATGCATGTAAATCTTAATAGTATGGAGCTCAATTAACTTCATCAACTGTAAGGCCACCTAAATTGGAATACTTAGCATAAATAACAATTTTAGAATTTTAATCTAGTTGTTATTATGAAAATTTTCATACGAAAAAACCTGCAAGTAATTGAATTCTTGCAGGTCATGATTCTTAGTAGTTTACTAGCTGTGTAAACTTAAACAATTTTGATCATAGCGGTCATTGATTCTCTCAGTTCAGCACCAATAATTTCGACCGGATGATAACGAATTTCATCATTTATCGCAATTAGTTCTTGATTATCAATGCCGTTGTCTCTACCAGCACCATAGTGAGTACCTATTACATCAATATCTATATTATCCATAAAATCAGCCAATAAAGGTTTACATGCATGATCAAACAGATAGCAACCGTATTCCGCTGTATCCGATATTGTCGCGTTCATTTCATATAATTTTTTACGCGCAATAGTATTTGCAATTAAAGGTGTTTCGTGCAAAGACTCGTAGTATGCAGATTCTTCAATAATACCTGCTTCAACCATTGTTTCAAAAGAAAGCTCTACACCAGCCCTAACAAATGCGACCATTAAAACACCATTGTCAAAATATTCCTGCTCAGAAATTTCACCAGTTGTAGCCGCAGTTTTTTCAAAAGCAGTTTCACCAGTTGCAGCTCTCCATCCTAATAAGTTTTTATCATCGTTGGCCCAATCTTCCATCATAGTTTCAGAAAAATGACCACTAATAATATCATCCATATGCTTTTGGAACAAGGGACGCATGATTACTTTTAGGTCCTCCGACAACTGAAAGGCTTTTAATTTTGCCGGATTCGACAACCTGTCCATCATATTGGTAATTCCACCATGTTTCAAAGCTTCCGTTATAGTTTCCCAACCATATTGTATAAGTTTTGAAGCATAGTTTGGATCAATTCCTTTTTCAACCATTTTATCAAAACTCAAGATAGAACCAGTTTGTAAAACGCCACATAAAATGGTTTGCTCTCCCATTAGATCCGATTTGACTTCCGCAACAAAAGATGATTCTAATACTCCGGCTCTATCACCACCGGTTGCCACTGCATATGCCTTCGCTTGGTCTAAACCAACATCTTGATGATCATTTTCAGGGTGTACCGCAATTAATGTTGGCACTCCGAATCCTCGCTTATATTCCTCTCTGACTTCTGATCCCGGGCATTTTGGAGCAACCATAATTACAGTAAGGTCCTTACGAACTTGCATGCCTTCTTCTACAATATTAAAACCATGAGAATATGACAGTGTGGCATCTTTTTTCATCAAAGGCATAATCGCATTAACAACAACAGTATGCTGTTTGTCAGGTGTTAAATTACACACCAAATCTGCAGTTGGAATTAATTCCTCATAAGTTCCAACCGTGAATCCATTTTCACTGGCGTTCTTAAATGATTGCCTCTTTTCTCTAATTGCACTTTCACGAAGGGCATATGATATATCTAAGCCGGAATCCCTCATGTTCAATCCTTGATTGAGGCCTTGAGCACCACAACCAACAATCACCACTTTTTTTCCTTTTAAAGCTCCAATTCCATCTGAAAATTCCGAAGAATCCATAAATCTACATTTCCCTAATTGCGCTAATTGATCTCTTAAAGATAATGTGTTAAAATAATTTGACATTTTAATATTTTTAATTTTTATTAATTTAATTGTTTTTGAAGTATATCAGATATCTTCATTTCATCTTTCGTTACGGATATTCTTCCTGATCGCACAAATTGCATTATTCCGTAAGGTAATAACGCATTGTATAATTTTTCAATCTCTTCCCTTCTTCCCGATTTTTCAATTACAAAAAAATCTCTGGAAACAGTAATTATCTGTGCATTACTTTTTTTAATAATATTTTGAATCTGGCGCTTATCAAAAAGTAAGGATGACTTCACTTTGAACAATGCCGATTGTAAATAAATCGACTGGTTATTAGTATGATAGTAAGCCTTTATTACTTCAATCTGCTTTTCTAGTTGTCCAATAATTTTTTTTATTTGCTCTTTCGACACATTAACAACAATAACGAATCGTGACACGTGTTCAATTTCTGAATCGGACACTGTCAAACTCTCAATATTAATATGCCTCTTAAGAAAAATGGCTGAAATTCTATTTAATAATCCTAGATTATTTTCTGTATAGATCGATATGGTATAAATTTCGTTTTTCATGTGTTTATTTTAATCTAATATCTGAAACTGATGCTCCGGTAGGTATCATTGGGAATACATTTCCTTCTTTATCTACCATTATTTCTAATAAATAAGATTCTTTTGATGCCATCATTTTTGCAATTCCATCTGCTAAATCTTCTCTTTTCTCAACTCTGTTACCGCTCAAACCATAGCCTTCCGCAATTTTTACAAAATCAGGGTTTGTCATTACTGTAGATGCATATCTCTTGTCGAAAAATAACTCCTGCCATTGTCTCACCATTCCTAAAAATTCATTATTTAAGATGATGATTTTTACCGGTACTTTGGTTTGCAGAACCGTTCCTAATTCCTGAATATTCATTTGAAAACTACCATCCCCGATAATGGCAACTACATCTCTCTCCGGAACGCCCATTTTCGCACCAATAGCAGCAGGCAAAGCAAATCCCATTGTGCCTAATCCTCCCGATGTAATTTTACTTTTAGATTTATTAAACTTTCCAAACCTACTTGTAATCATTTGATGCTGACCAACATCAGACACCAGGATCGCATCGCCTTTAGTTTGATCATTTAATAAGGTTATGACTTCCGCCATTGTTATCCTTCCTCCTTCTGTTGGGTTCTGCTGAGAATGAATTACTTCTTTATATTCTATATCATACAGATCATTAAATTTTTGATGCCAAGAATCATGTTTGTTCTTCTCAATTAATGGTAATATTTTAGCTAAGGTATCTTTAACATTTCCAAGAACGGCAATATCCGTTTTTACATTTTTATCAACCTCCGAGGGGTCAATTTCAAAATGAATTACTTTTGCTTGTTTGGCATAAGTTTCCAGATTACCTGTTACCCGATCATCAAAACGCATTCCTATCGCAATTAAGACATCACATTCATTTGTTAGAACATTAGGTGCATAATGTCCATGCATCCCAACCATACCATAAAATAAATTATGTTCAGTTGATATAGCCGACAAGCCCAACAATGTTGATGCCGAAGGGATATCTGCCTTTTCAATAAATGCCTTAAATTCTTCCTCAGCCTTTCCTAAAATTACACCTTGACCAAATACAACAAAGGGTTTCTTCGCTTTATTGATAATATCAGCGGCGGCCTTTATTTTAGGATTTTCCATTTTCGGAACAGGAGTATAACTTCTTACGTCTTTACATTTCTTATACTCAAAATCTAATTCACCAAACTGAGCATCCTTTGTGATATCGATTAATACCGGACCTGGTCTACCAGATTTCGCAATATAAAATGCTTTTGCAATCACTTCAGGAATTTCAGCCGCATTTGTAATTTGATAGTTCCATTTTGTAACAGGAGTTGAAATGCTAATTATATCCGTTTCCTGAAACGCATCACTTCCCAAAAGATGAGATGAAACCTGTCCTGTTAAACACACTAAAGGGGTTGAATCTATTTGTGCATCTGCAATACCAGTTATTAAATTGGTAGCCCCTGGCCCTGATGTTGCTATTGCTACTCCTACTCCACCTGTAGCCCTTGCAAACCCTTGTGCAGCATGTACAGCACCCTGCTCATGTCGTGTTAGAACATGATGCAATCTATCTCTATACTTATAAAATTCATCATAAACCGGCATTATTGCACCTCCTGGATATCCGTAAATTAAATTAGCCTCCTCAGCCAATAAACATTTTACAACAGCTTCGGCACCCGAAATTTTTATTGTATTGGTTTGTTTCACCTCTCTTTTTGTTTTTGTAATTGTTTCCATAATTATTTATTTATGGTTATATTTTTATTCTTCACTGAGACTGTGTTCCGTCATCTTATCCACTCTAAAACTTATTCTTTTAATCTTTAAAACTTGTCGGTTACACAACCTTCTGATGCCGAGGATACTGTTTTTGCATATTTGTATAAAACTCCTCTGGTGGCCTTTAATTTTGGTTGTTTCCAATTGGCTTTTCTTTTTGCCAGTTCTTCTTCAGTAACTTCCATAGTTATTGTGTTTTTCACCGCATCAATTGTTATAATATCTCCATCTTCAACCAATGCAATGTTTCCTCCATCTTGTGCCTCCGGTGACACATGACCGACGACAAAACCGTGAGAACCACCTGAAAATCTTCCATCAGTGATCAGAGCAACTTCTTTGCCCAAACCAGCTCCCATAATGGCGGCCGTTGGTTTTAACATTTCCGGCATACCCGGACCTCCTTTGGGTCCCTCATATCTAATGACAATAACATCTCCTTTGACCACTTCACCATTTTTAATACCATCATTCGTCTCAAATTCCCCTTCAAAAACTTTTGCCGGTCCAGAAAATTTTAAGCCTTCCTTACCGGTGATTTTGGCAACCGCGCCTTCTTTGGCTAAATTTCCATATAAAATTCGCAAATGTCCTGTTTCTTTAATTGGTTTCTCTAAAGGGCTTATAATATCCTGATCTTTTTTCAAATCTTTTGCAGCACCCAGATTTTCTGCAAGTGTTTTTCCTGTTACTGTCATACACTCTCCATGCAACAAACCATTCTCCAACATATATTTTAACACTCCCGGAACGCCTCCTATTTCATGCAAATCTTCCATAACATATTTTCCGCTGGGTTTTAAATCTGCAATAAAAGGTGTAGACTCACTAATTTGTTGAAAATCTTCTAAAGTAAAATCAATTTGGGCAGCTTGAGCAATTGCTAAAAAGTGTAATACAGCGTTGGTCGAACCTCCTAAGATAATTACCAAGCGTATGGCATTTTCTATAGATTTTCGAGTAACAATATCAGATGGTTTAATATCATTTTCCATCAAATGACGCAATGCCTTTCCTGCCTCTATACATTCTGTTTCTTTACTATTACTTACCGCAGGGTTTGATGAATTATATGGTAGTGACATTCCAAGCGCTTCTATTGCGGATGCCATAGTATTGGCAGTATACATTCCTCCACAAGCACCTGCTCCCGGGCATGCTTTTCTTATAACCTCCTTGTATTCTTTTTCGTCAATAGTTCCGGCAACTCTTTCTCCCCAAGCCTCAAATGCTGACACTACATCTAGTTTCTTTCCTTTATGACAACCTGCAGCAATTGTACCTCCATATACCATGATCGATGGGCGGTCTAAACGCAACATGGACATTAAAGCTCCGGGCATATTCTTATCACAACCCACAACAGTAATTACGGCATCATAATTCATTGCTTGTACAACGGTTTCTACTGAATCGGCAATTACATCTCGTGAAGGCAATGAAAAACGCATCCCCTGGGTTCCCATAGAAATACCATCACTCACACCAATTGTATTAAATATTAAGCCGATCAAATCAGCTTCCAGAGTTCCTTTTTTTACATAAGTAGCAAGATCGTTAAGATGCATATTACAGGGATTGCCTTCATATCCCATACTTGCAATTCCAACGAGTGGTTTTTTTAAATCCTCCTCACTTAGGCCAATGGCATGCAACATTGCTTGAGCCGCCGGCTGCGTTGGATCCTGAGTTACATTTTTACTGTATTTATTCAATTCGTTCATTAAAAACTGATGCTATATTATATTTATTAATTATCACAATTTTTTTATAATTCATCAAATTTAAAATAGCTCAATCGTAATGCTTTTCTATTCTACTTATTTTTACAACATCCAATAAATATATATTTTATATATAATGTTGTTTATCAATATATTGAAATTCATTATTTACAAGGTTTAAACCAAAAAAAAACCTTCCAACTTGGAAGATTTAATCAGTTAATCTCTTAAAAACAGCTCTTGATAAATTTAAATTAAAATAATTACACAATTGCTAATATTATTACAACGTATTCTCGAAACTTATTGATCATTTATTGAAATTAATTATTTGTCGTTAGACAAGGACTTTCTCTTAATAACCGATTCTACAGAAATATTTTCAATATTGCTCTCTAACCATGAAATAATATCTAAATACATAAAAGATCTTTTTTCGTAGGGATGGTTTTCATAGGTAAGCAGATCGTCATGCAGATCCATAAACGCATTTTTCAGATCATGTGGGTAAATAGTGCTTAAACTTCGCAGAAAAGTAATTATTTTTTGTTGAACAATATGGAGTTCATTCATTTTGATCAAGAACTTATACGTCGACCTTATTAAGGCATCCAAATTTTGGTCTAACCCAGCCTCATAGTGAGCTACAAGGTTTAGTATTCTAGAAAAACACAAGAGATCTTCTCGCATCTTTAATTCTTTATTCCTTATTATTTTCTCCAAATAAAATATGCATTTTTCATAATTAGATGCCCCAAAGTACATACTTGCAATTTTATAATAAAAAACCATAACGTGATGCGCATCTATTTTATGCTTGTACAGTTTCAATTGTTCTAAAACATCAGGAATAAAATCGACCCCTTTGGTAAAATCACCTTCCAAAAAATAGAGGTTGATCTTGTTCAAATAAAGATTGAGAAATGCCAGAGATTCTGTGTTCTCATTCAACAGAAAATTATGCTGTTCTATTTCTGTCTCCAAATAATTTAAAGTAGATTTAAATTTGGATTGATGTCTTATTAAAAATAATGATTCGAGCAAATAATTTATTCCCTTTAAATAAAAAACAGGATTAGTATTTTTCATTTTTGGATTGTAATAAAAGAGGTCTACCCATTTTTGAGAGTATTTATAACAGGCTACAAAATCTTGAATAATAAAATTATACCATAAATACGCCTTATAAAGGAATAATTTTTCTTTGATGCCTAATTTGTTATAATCGTAACTCGGAAGATTTGACTCAAAAAATGTTTTAATTTCTTTATAATCTTCATTGGATCTAACATATCCTTTTTTAAGAAGTAAACTATACAATTGTAAGGAAAGGTCTGAAAGCTTACTCAAAAGTGTATTTCTAGAACTTAACTCCTTCGACAATAAGATCAAATCGTCAGCACGAGTAATCATACTTCTCGTAATATACTGAGATTCGATAATTTTCTCTAATTCTACGATCTCATACGCCAAAGTATTCTCTTCATGGTTCATAGCTATGCTCTTAGCTTTATCCAGAATTTTTAAACTTTGTTTATGCAGCCCCTTATTGTAGAGAATTGTGGCAAAATCCAGTTGTTCTCTAATTTGGGTCTTTGTATTTTGATGAAAGGGGTTTAGGCGTAGACTAACCAAAATTTGTTTGTACAAATGCGCTTTTGAATTCGAAATTTGCTGCTTCTTAATATTGGTTTTTTTCAAAATGACCTGCTCATCAAATACCTCCATTTTATCCAAAACAGAAAACAACGCCATAAAATTTTTCTCAGAGTTTCCACCTAATCTTCCCGCATACAATTTAAATTGCCTCTTCTCGGACTTCGACAAGGATTTAACCAGTAAAAAAAGTGCATCATTTTTTTCCATAGACATCGTAATAAAATGCTTGTAACTAATTGTTTTTGTTTGTTTTATGTCATGCAAAAACAACTTGGATATAGTAATGAATAAAAATCGATTCACCTAATAACAGCTTCATCAATTTATATTTGATTATTCAAAAGTGATAAAAAATATTTAATAATGAGCAAAAATAAAGTCCAAATATTCGATACTACCCTTAGAGATGGGGAGCAGGTCCCTGGTTGTAAATTAAATACTGATGAAAAAATAGTCATTGCTGAAAGACTAGACCTTTTGGGTGTAGATATTATTGAAGCTGGATTTCCTATTTCAAGTCCGGGTGATTTTAATTCTGTTGTGCAAATATCGAAAATTGTAAAAAATGCTACTGTCTGTGGTCTTACAAGGGCAAATGAAAAAGATATTGACGCGGCTGCCGAAGCATTAAAATATGCTGTTAAACCAAGAATTCATACCGGTATAGGTACATCCGAATCACATATTAAATACAAATTTAAATCAACTCCTGAAAAAATTATTGAGAGAGCGAAAGAAGCGGTTAAATATGCGAAAAAATATGTGGAAGATGTAGAATTTTATGCTGAGGATGCCGGAAGAACGGATAATGAATATTTAGCAAGAGTCTGTGAGGAGGTCATCAAATCAGGAGCTACGGTATTAAATATTCCAGACACTACAGGTTATTGTTTACCTGAAGAGTATGGTGCTAAAATGAAGTATCTAAAGGAAAATGTAAAAGGTATAGAAAATGTCATTCTTTCTTGCCATTGTCATAACGATCTCGGGTTAGCTACCGCAAATTCTATTGCAGGTGCTCAAAATGGGGCGAGACAAATTGAGTGCACGATCAATGGTATCGGTGAAAGAGCAGGGAACACTGCGTTAGAAGAAGTTGTTATGATCATGAAGCAGCATCCGTATTTGGACTTGGTTACTGGCATAAATACTAAATTATTGTACAGCACGAGTAAAATGGTGCAGCAGCATATGGGATTAGTTGTACAACCAAATAAGGCTGTTATTGGCGATAATGCATTTGCTCATAGCTCTGGTATACATCAGGATGGTGTCATAAAAAATAGAAAAACCTATGAAATAATGGACCCGGAAGAGGTAGGAGTAAATGAATCATCAATAGTTTTGACCGCTCGTAGCGGAAGAGCTGCTTTGGCATACAGAGCCAAAAATTTAGGCTATGAATTAACAAAGATACAATTAGATATTGTCTATCCTGAATTCTTACGGTTTGCCGATATGAAGAAGGAAATCCAAAATGATGATATTCATGAAATAATTCAAGCAACTAAAGTGTTTGAGAATAATGTAGAAGCTTAATTTTTAATTAGAATGAAATTAAATATAGCCGTATTGGCCGGAGATGGCATTGGTCCGGAAATTACTGCCCAAGCTGTAAAAGTTTTAGAAGCAATTGCTCAAAAATTTAGACACAGTTTTACATTTAGCCATGCCTTAGTAGGCGGTAGTGCCATAGACAAGACTGGCAATCCACTTCCTCAAGAATCTTTGGAAATTTGCAGAAAGGCAGATGCTATTTTATTTGGCACTATTGGAGATCCGAAATACAATGATCTAGAAATAAAAAATAGACCTGAACAAGGTTTGCTAAAACTTAGGAAAAGTCTGGGCTTGTATGTAAATATTCGTCCTATAAAAACATTTAAACCCTTAATTCATAAATCTCCGATTAAGGAAAAAGTTATTGCAAATACCGATTTTATAATTTTTCGCGAACTAAGCAGTGGGATTTACTATGGTGATAAAAATGTGGCCGATGATGAAAGTTTCGCTTCCGATACTTGTTTTTATTCTGCAGATGAAATTGACAGAATAACGCACTATGCCTTTCGATCAGCTAAATCTCGTAGGAAAAAACTCACTCTGGTAGATAAATCTAATGTGATGGAAACTTCAAGATTATGGCGAATTAGAGTTAAAGAGATTGCCAAAGAATATCCTGATGTTAGTTTATTTTTCTTGCATATTGATAAAGCCGCAATGGAGCTGGTGATCAATCCTCGTAAATTTGACGTTATATTAACAGAGAATTTATTTGGAGATATATTATCCGATGAAGCCAGTGTAATTTCAGGTTCAATAGGATTGTCTGCTTCTGCATCACTTGGAGAGAATTCTGTTTTATTTGAGCCTATTCATGGTTCGTACACTAAATATAAAGGGAAAAATTTAGCGAATCCTTTGGCTACAATTTTATCCGCTGCAATGCTATTAGAACATTTCAATCTACATGAAGAGGCTGATGCTGTAAGAAATGCAGTCGAGCAATCTATTGAATTTAATATAACAACGCGTGATTTAAATTCTACCAAGAAATTCGCTCACACAAGTGATGTTGGTGACTTTATTTCGGACTATATAATTGATAAAAAAAGTGTACTCTACAATATTGAAAATATCGATCTGGGACAATCTACAATTATCTAAACCTATATCTTACACTTCATAATAATCCTATAAATGCCAGACACTATCAAATCCTTTGATGAAATCGTTAATTCGAGAAGATCCGTTAGGAAATATGACCCAAACAAACCTATAGATGCAAATCTTGTTGAAAAATGTATTGAACAGGCAATACTTGCACCCAATAGTAGCAATATGCAACTTTGGGAATTTCATCATATAACTAACCCTGTATTACTAAAAAAAATATCAAAATATTGTTTTGATCAAAGTTCGGCTGAAACGGCACAACAACTTGTAGTAGTGGTTGTTAGAAAAGATCAATGGCGCAAACGAGCTAAAGTAAATTTGGAGCATATAAATAAAGTTGCCGGCGGAAAAGATCCTAAAGATTATAACAGGAGAGAAAAATTTGCTAATACATATTACACCAAGATTATGCCGATCACTTATTTTGATTTCTTAGGAATTTTTGGATGGATTAAATATCTCATTTATTGGATGATAGGTCTATTTCGGCCAATATACCGCCAAGCAAGAAATAGTGATATGCGAATAGTTGCGCACAAAAGTGCTGGATTAGCAGCCCAAACTTTTATGTTGGCTATGACCAATATTGGATATGATACTTGCCCCATGGAAGGGACGGACACTTTGAGAATAAAGAAAGCTTTAAAGCTCCCAATTGGTGCTGAGATCAATATGGTTATCTCCTGTGGAATTCAAATTCCCGAAGGTATTTTTGGAGAACGATTCAGAATCCCTTTTAAAGAAGTCTATAAGAGGTGGGAATAGTGAACCGTTGTATCAATAATCTATTGTCGTTGTTTTTCGCTCAGCCATTGGCAGTGTTTTTTATCAACAATGGCAAAATAACGAACTACCATATCTTTGGAATAATCGCATTTCGTTTTTTCGGATAATCTTTAAAATTTCGCAAGTACCATTTATGATGGTCAATTCCTCGTGGAATTAAATTCGCAAAAGTCCATATAGCAAAAGATGCCGTAGGTAAAGACCATGTAGCAATAGCATAACCTGTCCATTCTATGACCTCACCAAACAAATTAGGGGCAGACACATATTTAAACAAACCTCCATGGGGTATTTTATAGCCAGTCTCTCCTGGTTTTCTTAATTTCAATAGTATATTATCAGAACTAATATTGATATAGGCACCAATAAAAAACAGGATCATTCCACTAAGAAATCTCGGGTCATATAACCATGACGATTCATAAGAAGCAAAATTCCCTAAGTAATATCCATTAATAGAACCATTTATCAGATTGAAAAACAAGGCAGAAAAAGCAATAACCAATGGCATTTGTTTTCCTTTTGTCTTGGTTCGAAGAGGCCAAATAAAAGTTCTATTCAAATAATGCAAAACAAATAAAGAGACAAATAGGTAATGATACAACGTTTTATCTGCCGTACCGGTAGCAAAGAAATAAATACAAAGAACAGGAGATGAGACTTCCATCAAGATCCAAGCTAATTTATTGGGGACCATTTTGCCTATTTTTCTGGCATGTCTGCCATAGGGCGCGGTTACAAACAAGGCAATAGGAAAAATAATAATGGCGATAGCAATCCAGATATAAACAATAGTATGAAAATCTTCTTGACTAAATCGCATAAATTATTTTTTTCAAATATAGGATTTTGCGATATAAAAATTCTGATCTGCCATTAATTTGTAAATATTAACTTCTTCCTCGACTAAGTCTCAAAAAAAACCAATTTATTACAATTTTTTCTCTCTGCTCTATAACTTTTTAACTTAAATATAAATATTTGTAGTTTATATGGGATTCGTTAATAAATTATTTCCACTATTTTTACTTTTTAATTTTATATACAATGTCCAGAGATAACGTCATAAGAAGCATTCAAGCAAATAAGAAAAAGCATAGGTTAGATTTTAGCTTAAAAACGAAAACTGAAATTTTTACGGATGATCTGTTTTATATGCTTTTTGATGCCAAAACTTCGGTTAAAGATAATATAGATAAATTGGAAGAAAAATTTACAAAAATTTATAGTCTCGCTTGTTATGATGAAACCAAACCATGCAATGATGTATGGGAAATATTCTTAAATAAGTTTCCTCCTCTTTTGGAAAAATTAAATTTAGATGCCATTTCATGTGTCAATTTCGATCCGGCATGCAGAAATTTAGAGGAAGTATATATAGCTTATCCGGGTTTTTATGCGATTTCTATACATCGTTTTAGCCATGAACTATATTTACTTAATATTCCTCTTATTCCCAGATTAATGAGTGAATATGCACATAGATTGACGGGTGTCGATATACATCCGGGGGCAACGATCGGCGATTCCTTTTTTATTGACCACGCCACTGGAATTGTTATTGGTGAAACATGTATCATCAAAGATAATGTAAAAATTTATCAGGGGGTAACCTTGGGGGCTTTGCAAGTACTTAAGAGCTTGGAAGACACCAAACGACATCCGACCGTTGAGGAAAATGTAATAATCTATGCAAATACAACAATTTTAGGTGGTGAGACAATTATTGGTGCTAATAGTACCATTGGTGGAAATGTATGGCTAACAAAATCAGTTCCAAAAAACTCTTTTGTATACCACAATCCTGAAACTAAATTAAAACCAAAAAAATAGATTTTAAAAAAAAGTATTTGTAAAATTGTTGTTTACTATTAAATTTAGCACATCTTAAATAACTACGTTAATTTCTTAAATAGTAAATATTAAATTTTATTTAATTTTGATTAAACTAATTATCATTTAAAAGCAATCTATTGCATTTATGAAGAACCCATTTGAAAAGGTAAATAAATTTTTAATTCTTATTTTCAATACCAGAGCTGCTGGTATATATATATTATTATTTGCAGTATCTATAGCTGTTGCAACCTTTATAGAAAATGATTTTGGCACTAGTTCTGCTCAAAAGGTGATTTTTAAATCTTGGTGGTTTGAAGTTTTACTCTTTTTATTCGGTGCAACCATAGCAGTAAATATCATTAAATTTAAAATGATCAAACAAAAGAAATGGGCAGTTCTACTCTTCCATGCGTCAATAATTTTAATATTAATTGGGGCGGGTGTAACTCGATATTTTGGCTTTGAAGGCATGATGCACATCCGGGAAAATAAAACTTCAAATAGTTTTCTCTCAAGTAATACCTATTTAAATTTTAAGGTGGATAAAAATGAAGATACCTATTATTTTGATGAGGAAGTATTATTCGCAACAAAAGGCAATAATAACTGGCATGACTCCTTTCTAATTGGAAATGACCTATTAGAGATAGCCGTAAAAGAGTTTATTCCAAACCCAAAACAAATTTTACGCGAAAATATAGACGGAGAACCAACTTTAAAAATTGTTGTATCGGGAATTAATGGTAGGGAAGAATATTTTATTCGCAGGGGAGAAACGAAAAGAATCAGAAAGGTTATTTATAATTTTAAAGAAAATGAAATCCCGGAAGCAATAAATATTATCTACAACAACGAGTCATTATTATTTAAAACTAACAAAGTTCTTACACAAATGGTAATGGCCACACAAAAGAGAGATACTATTTTCCCTTCAAATGAATACAAACCCCTAAAATTAAGGTCCTTGTATTCTGATGGTATTAATAATTTTGTTTTACCAGAATTTAATGCCAGAGGAAGAGTAAGTATTGTATCAGAAAATCAGAAAGTAGAAAGTCAAAGTTTAACAGCGCTTTTAATGAAAATATCAGTTAACGGCGAAACAAAACAAGCTTATATATATGGCCAAAAAGGATTGGCCGGCCGACCAAAAGTGCTTCATTTTGATGCGTTGAATATATCTCTATCCTATGGAGCAAAAGAAATTACACTGCCATTTTCTATAAAATTGAATAAATTTATTTTAGATAAATATCCAGGAACCAATAGCGCCTCTTCTTATGCAAGTGAAGTTCAATTGATCGATAAGAACAAAGATCTTAAAAAGGATTTTCGTATTTATATGAATAATATTTTAAACTATGGTGGTTATCGTTTTTTTCAATCCTCTTTTGACAAAGATGAAAAAGGAACTTATTTGAGTGTAAATCATGATTTTTGGGGTACACTAATCTCTTATTTAGGCTATGCATTATTAACCATAGGAATGATCCTGACTTTATTTAGTAAAAAAACCAGATTTCATCAGGTTATTCAAAAAATCAAAAAATTAAGAGCAAAAAGTTCAACCTTCCTGCTTACGTTATTTTTATTATCATCCGCATTCTCATTTGCTCAATTAGAAAAAGAAAATTTACAGGTTAAGTATGTTGTCGATATTGATCATGCAAACAAATTCAGCAATCTTATAGTTCAAGATTATAGAGGCCGGATGAAACCTGTTCAGACCTTGTCCAGTGAACTATTGAGAAAATTATCTCGGAAAGAAAGTCTGTATGGACTGACCGCAGATCAAATTGTTTTGAGCATGTTTGCGAATAGTAATGATTGGTATGGTGTTAAGATAATTAAACTGGGCAAACATAAAGACATCCAAAGAAAATTAGGTGTTACCAGTGAATACGCATCTTATAAAGATTTCTTTTTAAAAAATGGAAATTATAAATTAAGAGATGAAATGCGGAATATACACAATGTAAAACCCATAGATAGAGGTGTTTACGAAAAAGAATTGTTAAAAATAGACGAAAGGGTGAACATTTTGAGTATGATGTTCTCTGGCAGTTTGCTAAAAATAATTCCGGATACTAATGACCCTAATAATGCTTGGGTTTCAAATCGTGACCACGATCATAACCATGAAGACGGGAAGTTTAGTGCGGCTGATACTTTTTTTAATGCATATAGCACGGCCCTAAAAAAAGCAATGAGAACTAATAACTATGTTGATGCAGATAGACTATTAGATGAGTTAAAAGATTTTCAAAATAAAAAAGGAGGGTCAATTATGCCGTCATCAACTAAAATTAGGGCGGAAATATTCTTAAATAAAACCAATGTTTTCAGCCGATTGGCTCTAATGTATATGTTACTCGGAATAACATTTTTATTCTTCCTGTTTTTATCAGTTTTTAAACCAAAGATAAATTTAAAAATTGCTTATAAAATATTATTTTCTTTAGTTGTTTTGGGTTTTGTATTTCACACCATTGGACTTGGTTTAAGGTGGTACGTCTCGGGAAGAGCCCCATGGAGTAATGGCTATGAATCGATGATATATATAGCTTGGACTACTACCCTAGCAGGTGTTCTGTTTACAAGAAAATCTTTTGGCGGCTTGGCGGCAACAATGGTTTTGGCGGCAACCATTCTTTTAGTATCCATGCTAAGTTTTCTCGACCCTGAAATTACGCCGTTAGTTCCTGTTCTAAAATCCTATTGGTTAACAATTCATGTCTCTCTTGAAGCTGGTAGTTATGGATTTTTGATGTTAGGTGCTATTATAGGATTAATAAATTTAATACTGATGATCTTTTTAAAAGCTTCAAATAAAATTAGAATTAAAAGGATAATTAAAGAGATGACCTATATAAGTGAGCTAACCCTTATAGGCGGGTTGTTTATGGTAAGCATTGGAACCTATTTAGGTGGGGTTTGGGCGAATGAATCATGGGGTAGATATTGGGGCTGGGATGCAAAAGAAACCTGGGCACTTGTTACTATATTGGTCTATGCTTTTATTTTGCATATGAGATTAATTCCGAAATTAAATGGATTATTTGCCTACAATGTGGCCACTATTTTTGGATTGGCATCGGTTATTATGACCTATTACGGTGTAAATTATTACCTGTCTGGTCTCCATTCCTATGCAACCGGAGATCCCGTTCCAATTCCTCAATGGGTATATATTGTTGTCGGTTTTATTATAATGATAAGCACTATTGCATATTTTAAGAAGAAAAAATATAAAATATGATCGTTCTATATCTATGGCACTATGGTTCCATTTTCCAGAATTAGATCGTATTTATAGCCTGCTCCAAAATCTTTGTTTAATGTTACTGTTGCTTTCATTGTAATAATAGATCCTTCTTGAACGAAAGTATTGGAAGTAATTACAAGATCATAATCATCTTTGCTGCCATCTTTAAGATGTATCCAGTTGATTCCCATAATATTTGGATTAATTTTTACACAAGTACCACTTACCTGTACCATTTTTCCTTCGTACTTCTTGTAATTATCAACCAATTCAGTAATGCTAATTGATCCTGATTGCTTAGTTTTTATTTCTTTGTTTGTACTGGAATTCTCTTCAATATTTTGATTTGATTTTTGAAGATTCACGTTGGAGTTACTATTATTCTTTCCATGATTTGATTGAACCAAACTAGTAACCAAATAAATTTTATCAAACACTTTGTTGTGCTCTTTACTTTCGAAATTTGTTTTTAGCAATCCCCCTTTATAAAAATAAGTTCCTCCAATATTTATATCTTGTTTTCTTGTTGCTATCCAAAATTGTTCTCCATTTTCCTTTACTCTAAGGTATACATATTTAGTTGTGTTAAGAACATCCAAAACAACAACTGTATGTACTTCACTACTAACCGTGTTTTTAGTATTTATCTGATTTTCAGGTTCTTCATAAAATATTCCTTTACTTTCATCGGAATTATTAGTGTCATTTGATGATTCTATAACCTTAGGCCCACTATTGCAGGAAGTAGAAATAATTAAAATAGTTGCTGTGATCAGCGTTAAATTAAATTTAAAAATCATAATTTATTTTTTTCTTTTAGTGTAAAATCGCTTTATAAGTTTAGTATAAATTCTGAAATTATTTTCCGAATCACTATTTGAGTATTCACCTGAAACACTTAACATTAATTTACTAGTAATATTATAAGAAAGATTTGCACCGTAATAATTTTGCTTATAATTTCCTATATAACTATTAAAATATTCAAAGTCTGCAAATCTATAATATAAATCAGCATTCAGTTTACTTTTTACTAAATTCCTCGAATATCTTAATGAAAAAATATTGCTCTCCATATAGTTTGATGTATTCATATTATAATTGAGAGATAAACCACCTCCGATACCCGGGATTTTTGAGTACGAAACATATCCATAGATATTATCCGATTTATTCAGATCATCAATTTGAAATCTTTTACTATAGCTAATTCCAACAATAAAATATTTGATCGGTCTAACATTTAATCTTATTCTAAATCCTTGGCGAGCTATATCGTCATCGAGTAAACGTTCAATTTCCGATTTAAAGGTCTCATAATAAATAATTCTTTTTCTAGAATCATAGGACATTGAAAGATCAATTTTTCTGTTAAATCTATACCTTGCCGAAATATATAAATTCGTAAGTCTTACATCATTATTTACCGTATCATTGACCTTATTATATAAATCTAACTCCATGGAAGAGAAAAGATTCAACTTTTTAAACACAGTGCTCGAATGTTGAAAATATGCATATCTCCTATCGATTTCACCATCATTTCTTTGCTCAATAAATCCTAAAGTGGTTTGAGAGTTAAAATTTATATTATCAGTTATTCTACCAATATAAGCTCCGTATTCAAACAGATCTGAATTAAAAGAATAATCAAAAATATCCGGCCTAAAACCTGCGATAGCTCCAACATAGGTTTTCCCAAAGAATTTCTCAACTTGCAAACCGTCTATAGCACCAACTGAGGACATTTTATTATTAATTCTTCTACCAAATACCAGAGATAAAGTTGGATCAACATCATATCTTAAAGCTAAATTATACACATTAAAAATATTACTATTCCTAGAAACACTCTCCTCTCCTGATTTAAAATACTGTCTATAGGTTAAATAGGTTTCAAAAGAGAATTTTGAGTTACCAATATGCCCAGCATTAAAAGTAAATCGATACATCATCCTATGTCTGTCTTCTCTAATATTTGATAAGGTACTATAACTGGCAACCGAGATTCTACCGTTCATTGATTGCAAATATCCTGACGTTTTTCCTTTTGGATCTATAATCTCAGTAGTATCCTTGTTGGTTTTGATCTCTTGATCTGCAATAATTGCTTTTTCTATATTTCTATTTTTGGTAGAATAATTATAATAAACTGCATCCCCTTTTTTAACGACACACTCATAGATTACAGAACAAACTACTGAATTGGAAGATTTATTTTTCACCAGTAAACAAGGTGTAATTTGATTTAAAAATTTCAAGGTATCCCCCACATTAATTTTCTCAGTATCATCAAATTTTACATAAACATTTTTCGAAGTAACAAAAGATACCTTCCCATCAATCAATTGATCTTTATCTTGTCCAAATACATTTGAACTAGAAATGACAATAAATAATATGAAAATAAATTTATATTTCATGAGTTTACATCCATTCTTTTTCATTTATCACACCTGTCTGCCTACTGACTAGCTTTGGCTAAAATATTTTAACATGTTCATCTCCTCTAAATTTAGCTTTAGCCATTTGGATGACATTGAAAACAAGCATTGCTATCATAAACATAACCAGACACTTCACTGTGGTCATTGTTGGTTTCTGAACTAGTATGACATGTTATACAAGTAAATATTCCGTAATTACTAGGGTTTGTATGACATTCCGCACAGGTATCCCAACTATCGGCATGCGCTCCGTTATATATCGGAAAATATTGTCCGTCATGGTCAAATGTTGAAGGCACCCAGGCTGATTCTGTATGACATATAATGCAATCATCGGGAAACTGAGCACCAATATGGTTAGGGTTGGTTGTATTATTATAATCTTCCTGGTGACAACCAACACAAGTATTTGGGGTATTGCTATAATTCCCGTTATGACAGGCAGCACAATCATCGGCTATATTTGCATGTGCACCATTTAATGGATAAATATCATTATGGTCCCAATTTGCCGGAGTCCAACCTGGATTTGTAGTATGACAAACGACACAGTCAATTGAAAAACCAGCACTACTATGGTCAGGGTTTTGTGTATTATCGTAATCATTTTGATGGCATGTTACACAATCAGGAGAGGCATCCGAATAATTACCCGTAGTGTGACATTGAGTACAATCTTGTAGATCATGCCCCAATGTAAGAGGGAAAAAATCATGATTTATATTTGCAGGAGCCCATCCTGGGTTTGTTGTGTGACAACTTACACAGTCTGTTGAATATCCAGCGCTAAGGTGGTTAGGATTTTGGGTATTATCATAATCATTTTGATGGCATGTTACACAGTCGGGAGATGCATCGGAATAATTACCCGTAGTATGACATTGTGTACAATCTATTTCGATATGTCCGCCTGTAAGAGGGAAACCGGTAGAATTATGATTAAATCCTTCGCCTGCAATTCCTGTTGGGTGACATGCTAAACAAGCACTATCCTCGTATACATAACCCGCTATTCCACTATGTTCATCATCTGTTTCCGGATTTGTATGGCAGGTCGTACAACTATAATCCGCAAAATTATTAGGATTTGTATGGCAATCTGTACAACTATCCCATTCACCTTCGTGTTCACCGCTATAAATTGGAAAATATTGACTGTCATGATCAAAAGTGGCAGGAATCCAATCATCTTCATTGTGACATTCCATACAATCCGTAGAGAAATGAGCTTGTACGTGATTCGGGTTGGTGGTGTTATCGTAATCTTCCTGATGACAACCCACACAAGTATTTGGTGTATTGTTATAATCTCCATTATGGCAGGCTGCACAATCATCAGATATTTTTGCATGAGCCCCATTAAGTGGATAAAATTCATCGTGGATATCAAACCTCGCTGGCATCCAATCCGGATCCGTTGTATGACACACAACACAATCTAGAGATAGGTTTAAAGATTGATGATTAGGATTTGTTGATTCATTGTAATCATTTTGATGACAACTGGTACATTCGGCAGATATATCTGAAAAATCACTTGATAAATGACAGGCATTACAATCTTCTATATCATGTCCTAATGTAAGAGGGAAAAAATCATGATCTATAAAATCTGTTTCCCATCCAATTCCAAGTGGACTGTGGCAGTCAATACAATCTGTTGAAAATCCTGAATTCTCATGATTGGGACTTTGGGTATTCAAATAATCTAATTCATGGCAGTTAACACATTCATTTCCAAGCCTATTGTACCTTAGGTCAGTTTCTGACAAATGGCAATCTATACAATTTAAAGTACTATGTGCACCTATAAGTGGAAAACCGTTTTCCTCATGCAATTCCGGTATATTATCTACCAACCAAGTTTCAGAAGTATGACATCTCGCGCAATCATTCCCAACCGTCATATTATGCATATCTATATGGCAAGAGACACATTGTGAGGGAGCTTCATTAAAAATTAATGTTGTATGGCATTCAGTACAATTAGTCTGATCATGAGCTCCTTCAAGCTTAAAAATAGTTGTATCATGATCAAATTGTACTTCATTATAATTTACCAACCAACTGTCTGGAGTATGACATTGTGCACAATCGATCTTTAACTCATCACCATGCGGTGATTGAGAGAATATAAGGTTATACCCAAATAAAATTAATAATATTAATGGCAATCTATACATTCAAATTTCCCAATTTTGTACGTTATTTTAGTTTTACCGTCTACAATACTTGCTGTATGGCATTCACTGCATTCTATTTCTGCATGACGGCCTTCTAAGGGGAAAGATGTCTTATTATGGTCAAATTTTTCCGGAAACCAATTATCCGTTACATGGCACCTTTTACAATCTGTTTCTCCATTAATAGCAAAGAGTTCTTCATGAATATTGTCATGACATGCTACACATTTACTGTCTAATGTATCAAACGATTGCGTCAATATAGTATTATTCTCAGAGATTTCAAAATGACAAGCTCTACAATCTACTTCAATATGTTTACCTTCTAATGGCCAATTCGTTAGATTATGGTCAAAATCTATTGAAGACCAGGCATCATTAATATGACAACTTATACAGGTACTATCGGGGTAATATTTTTTACTTATATAGTCTTCATGTATATCATTATGACAATCAACGCACTCGGAACCTATATTTTTAAAGGTCCATCTTTCATCATCTTCACTAATATGGCATGCAAAACAAGGTGTGGCCACATGGGCACCATCAAGTGGGAACGCAGTTGTTTGATGTAGGTCTAATGTATACAAACTGTAATCAAACCCGTTTTCCAGAGTATGACATACCTTGCAATCAGGAGAAATTCCATTTTTCTTGAACTCTTCTTTATGGTAATCGTCATGACAGTTAGAACATGCAGAAAAATCAATCGCTTTAGAAAATCTTCCTTCATGGCATTGTTTGCAATCAACATTTAGGTGCATTCCCTCGAGTGGATAATCTGCAATATTATGATCAAAAAAGTCCATAGAATTAAGTGCGATAAAACTACTTTCATTATGACATTTTACACATTCATTCCCATATTTTCCATTATGAGTGTCTGAATGACATGCTACGCAATTATTTTCATTTGTATTGATTTTTTCTTGAAAGACTCTATTTGGATCACTAGTTTTAATATGACAATTGAAACAATCAGTTTTCAAGTGACCTCCTTTCAATGAGAAATTTGTTGTGTTATGGTCAAATCTTCCTTTTCCTATAAAAATTGAAAATGAATTTTCAGTATGACATTGTTTACATTCTCCTTTTAACTGCTTATTATGCGCATCATCATGACAGGAAGCACAATCATTAAATGCAATATTAGTAAATTCTTGAAATTCCTTTCCATTTCTGGACCCTATTTCATGACATTCCTTACAATCAACAGTATTGTGCTTACCAATGAGTTCATACGCTGTTTTATTGTGATCAAAATTGGTTACCGGTGTAAATGCCTGCATATCATGACAAGAAAGGCAATCGTCTGAAGATAGGGTTTCTTGATGGTAATCATCATGACAGGAAAGGCATTCCTCTTCCAGGCCTAGAAATGTGTTTTCCTTATTTTTAATTTCAACATTTTGAATATTATCAGGAACATGACATTTCCTACAATCAACTACTCCGTGACCTCCCTCTAAATCATAACCCGTTAGTTCATGATCAAAATTGTCTTCATCAAATCTAATCATGTCAAATTTAAGTCCGTGATGATCACTATGACATTCAAAACAATCCTTCTCTACAACTTTTGAATTCGCATGATACCCTCTATTTTGATCTAAAAGGTTTTGGATATCTTCATGACAGTCCAAACATTTCATATTAGATACCTTTTCACCTAATTCATGACATAATGTACAATTACTCAATCCTTCCAGTTCGGTATGAACCAGAGATAGTTCACCCGGCGATAATTGTGAGTAGCCTACAAAGGCAACAAACAATAAAATAGATAAAATAATATGTTTTAAAATTCTGTTCAAATCAATTAATGATGTTTTTTCATAACGTGCCCAAATCGTTTGGTAATTTCAACACCAGCATTTTGCAAAAATTTTGTAGGTAATTCTCCTCCGGCAAAAATATATACCAAGTCATTTTCTAATTCCTTTGGACCCGGATCTCCGTTCACTTTGATCATTACGGACTGATCATTTAAAGACACCAAATTGGAATCAAAAAGGGCTTTAATCGACTTATCGGCTATTGCTTCAGCTATTTTTTCTTTGTTCTTGGGTTTTATTCTAGCAAACTTATCCTTTCTATAAGAGAGTATGACCTCATTATTATCCTTTAAAAGCATAGCCGATTCAACAGCTGAATCTCCCCCTCCGACTACAATTATTTTCTTGCCGGATATTCTTTCGGGCTCTAACAAACGATAGGCTACTTTCTGCGAATTTTCACCTGGAATATTCAATTTCCTAGGTGTACCCCTACGCCCAATCGCAAGAAGTACGCTATTACATAGATACTCCATTCCGGTATTTGTAATCAATTTAAAGCTTTTATCCTGTAGTGGAATAATGCCATCAACTTTGGTGTTTTCTATAATTTTTAAATCATGCTCATCTATTACTTTATTCCAAAGTTGCAGTAACTCATCTTTCGATGTATCATGCAACTTGACCTTACCAAAAAGAGGTAAATCCATGGGTGAGGTCATTACCAACTTGGATCTTGGAAAAGTATAAACAGTACCCCCTAAAGAGTCTTGCTCTAAAGTAAGACTGGATAAACCATATTTCTTAGCAGCCAACGATGCCGAAATTCCTGCGGGGCCAGCTCCAATTATTATCACGTCGAGTACATTTTGTTTTGATGGTTTTTTTATTTTTACCATGCTTTCAATAGCTTGCTGCCCTTGTTCAATGCTATTCTTAATTAATCCCATACCTCCCAATTCTCCAGCTATGTATATTCCTGCAGTATTGGTTTCAAAATTTTCGTTTACATGAGGCAGATCTACTCCCCTGGTTTCGGTACCTATTCTTAAAGAAATTGCTTCCACAGGACAGCTATGAAAACAGGCTCCGTGACCAACACAATTAGAAGTATTGATAACCGTCGCTTTACCGTCAACTATACCCAAAATATCTTTTTCCGGACAGTCTGCAACACAGGCGGCACTTCCTATACAGCTATTTAGATCAATATACGGATGTAAAGAAATTGGCTCAAATGATCCTTCTTCCTTCGCAATTGCGACCTTTTTTAGAATTTTCAAGGAATTTTTTTTCTGTTTTCGGAGATAGAAATAAACAGTGATTATACATAATATAAACACAGTTCCATATACCAATATTTCTTCGATTGCCACCTCCATCAGAATATCCATTTATAACCAAATGCCAGTGTAACTCCTATATGAATGATTACTATAACAAGCATGATCAAGGCAAAAGGCATGTGGGCAACGTGCCAGTATTTGAAAAGCTTGATCATTGTCTGCAATCTTGCAATTTTTCTTGAAAGCGACATCTCATTTTTGACCATTTTTAGAATAGAAGTTCTTTCCTTTCTTGGTAAATTGTTCTTTTTTAGTTCTCTTCTTAATTTTCCTATAGTTTTATAATTTTTAGAGCCCTTTTCTTCGTTGGTATAATCCACGATCATTAGTATCATGCTATTTTCAAGGTTAAATTTCTCACTTAAAACAAAAGTTAAATCGGTTTTCATGTTTTTTACCTCATTCAAACTAAGCTCTCTTCCTTCGATAGTCCTTGGTATTTGTATATAAATAAATCTACCAACCACCCCGCTCAAAACAACTGCTACCATACTCCAAAAAGCAATAGACACGATACCTCCAAATTTAAAAGCCGTATGAAATAAAATTAGAATCGGCCCAAGAGTGCATAAAAAAATATGAAATTCTAGTAGATACTTTAATCGTATATACTTTGACAAAAAATTATACCTTTTTCGAGCTATATAAATGGCTACCCCAAATACGATCAAGAATGTTCCCACTATACCCAACCCTTGACCATATACACCACTAGGTTTAAACCAGTTATGACGAGGATGGTAGAATCTTTCCTCGAGAGGTGTGTGGTAATAGGTATAACCCGTATAAGACAAATAAGCGAATGCTGCAAAAATAATTACAACCATCACTATTATAAATATAGTATGAACTAACTTCTTCAATTCTATAGTAATTTTAATGAGGGAAGTAGTATCGAACTTTAACGAGTTTTTAGAGGAAATATTGCTTGATCATTTAATTATTTTTGCAATTATAATGATCATGTTATCAGTATAATACAAATTATTAAGAATTAATAATTTATTCAACTAAGTCTGTTTTTCTCATCAAAGCAACTTCAAATTAATAATTTCCATTAATTCCTTTTTTCTGCTTTTACTGATTGGTAACTGATATTGGCCAATACTTATAATGTTATTTTGAATAAAATTAATTTTTTCAAAATTTATAATGTATGATCTATGGATTTGAATAAATTTTTCCTTTGGTAAAAGTTCAATTATTTTAGACAAGGATAAAAGTGTAACTATCTTTTTGTCTTCAAGGAAAAAACGAACATAATCGCCCATGCTTTCGATATAGATAATTTCATTTATTAAAATTTTCTGGATCTTATAGCCTGATTTTATGAAAAAGTAATTGTCCATTTTTCTACTTACCGATTGAATTGGTCAACTCAGATGAAAGTCTAAACCACTCGTCAAATAAATTTCTCATCGTAAAATTAGTAATATATCTTTACATCAAATGTAACAAATATCATGCTTATGAAATTAAAGAAGAACATTGCAATTAGTGAAAGTGGATTCGTTTTTAATCCAGAAATAGGCACTTCATTTACTACAAACTCATTGGGAGTAGCCATTTTAAAACAATTGAAATCTAAAACTTCATCGGAAGAAATTATAGAATCCATTATAAAAAACTATGAAATAGATGCAACCACCTGCGAAAAAGATCTTGGTGATTTTTTAAGGATCTTAGATCAGTTTAATTTAATTGACAGCTAGTGATGCTAAAGAAAAAAAACATAACTATTGCTGTTACAGCGCTTAATGCTATTGACAGTCCGGGTCCCGGTATTGCTGTAATACGGGGGTTAAGAGAAAGCGAATTTTATAATGTAAAAATTATAGGCCTCGCCTATGAAATTTTAGAACCTGGTATCTATATGGATGATATGGTAGATAAAGTTTATCAAATCCCCTTCCCATCGAGTGGTTTTGATGCCATGTTAGAAAGGTTCAGATATATTCAGGAAAAAGAAAATATTGATGTAGTAATTCCAAATTTTGACGCTGAGCTAATGACATTCATTAAATTGAAACCTTATTTTAATAAAATGGGTATCCAATTATTGATCCCAACAAAAGAACAGTTTGAAGAAAGATTAAAAGGAAGTTTAAATGAATTTGGTGAAAAGCATGGGATCAAAGTTCCGAAAAGCGAAACTATATATCAAATTGATGAATTAGAAGAGGTTTTAAAAGAGTTTGAATATCCTGTTGTTATAAAAGGAAAATTTTATGATGCCTATATAGCTACATCTTTTGAACAGGCGAGAGAGTTCTATTTTAAAGTATCTGCAAAATGGGGCACCCCAATAATTATTCAAGAGTTTATAAACGGTAATGAGTTTAATGTAACTGCTTTAGGTGATGGAAAGGGAACAATGATGGGTGCTGTACCAATGAGAAAGACTTTTTTAACCGACAAAGGGAAAGCCTGGGCAGGAATTTCAATTGATGATCCTAAACTAATAGAAATGGCGAACACCATCATTACCAAAACCAATTGGGGCGGTGGGTTGGAGCTAGAATTGATGAAAGAAGACAAGACTGGTGATCTATATCTCTTGGAAATTAATCCTCGATTCCCTGCCTGGATCTATTTAGCAAATGGATGTGGTCAGAATCATCCTGAGATGTTAGTTAAATTAGCTATGAATGAAAAAGTAAAGCCTCTAATTAAATACGATATCGGTAAGATGTTTATCCGATATTCCTATGACATGGTCTGTGATCTTGATAAATACGAGAAAATATCAATACATGGAGAAGTGTAATTCTAAAATTGAGTAAAATGAATAAATTAAAATACGAAAGTCCAATAATCAAGCAAATAAATACTGGAATTGCTAGTAAGTTTGGAGAATTAAGTACACTTAAACCAACAACACATATAGCAAATATTCCTGTTAAGAATCTTATTGAAGAATATGGTTCTCCGTTGTTTGTGATCAATGAACAAACGATTAGAAACACTTATCAGGACGCCTACCACGCGTTTTCAACAAGATATCCTAATGTTCAATTCGCATGGTCCTACAAAACTAACTATATAGATGCCGTATGCAAAGTTTTTCATTCTGAAGGCGCATGGGCAGAAGTTGTTTCAGGGTTTGAATACAATAAGGCCATTAAAAATGATGTTCCAGGAGATAAAATTATCTTTAATGGACCAGATAAATCAGATGAAGATCTAAAGATGGCTGTTCAAAATAATTCGCCTATACATATTGATCATTTTGACGAATTGTACAGCTTAATTGATATTGCCGATAAGTTAGATAAAAGGGCTAAAGTTGCTATCAGAGTAAACATGGATACTGATATAAAACCTTTATGGGATCGATTTGGATTTAACTATGAAAACAGACAAGCCTGGGAAGCTATTAAAAAAATAATGTCTTCTAAAAACCTAGATCTTATTGGCCTTCATACACATATAGGAACATTTATTTTAGAGCCAAATGCCTATTATATTGCAGCCTCAAAACTAGCTGATCTCGCCATAAATGTGAAAACAAAATTCAAACACGATATTCAATATATAGACATGGGAGGAGGATTTGCCTCAAAAAACACTTTGAAAGGATCCTATTTGAGCGGAACTGATCTTGCACCTACTTTTAGTGATTATGCCGAGAATATTACTCAGGCATTGCTAAACGCTGGCTTCAGTACTGAGGATCTGCCTCTTTTGATACTGGAAACAGGTAGGGCTTTGATAGATGATGCCGGTTCTTTACTAGGAACGGTGCTGGCAAATAAAAGACTGGCAGATGGAAGGAGATCAATGATTATGGATTTTGGAGTCAATATTTTATTCACATCCTTTTGGTACAATCATATTATTTCTCCAGCCCAAGAATGTAGTCTCTATACAGAAGAAACAGTTATGTACGGACCCTTATGCATGAATATTGATGTGATTAGAGAGAGTATAAATCTACCTCCTCTAAACAAAGGAGATCATGTTGTTGTTCACAGAATAGGGGCCTATAATATGACCCAATGGATGCAATTTATTACTCTGAGACCAAAAGTGGTTATGATTGACACTAATGAAAAGCCGCATATCATAAGAGAAAATGAAAGTAATGAATATGTGTCTCAACTTGATATTACGCCAGACCATCTAAATAAAATTGATCTCTAAATAAACCCTATGTACGTTGATGACCTACAAAAATGAATATTGGAACTTTTTAGGCAGTAGTATTTTAAATAGCTATTCTCAGATATTTTTTTCAAAAAAAAGGGTATTTGCAATACTTGTTTTACTAGCTACTTTTCTAAATCCGGAATTAGGTTTATGGGGATTCTTAGGAGTTGTATTTACCAATATTTTAGCTCATGGACTTGGCTTTAACAAACATACCATCAAAGAAGGTTTATATGGTTTAAATTCGCTTTTGGTGATATTGGGGCTATCAGTATTCTTTAAAGTAAATATTACATTTATTTTTGTTTTTATTACGATCAATATCTTCACACTAATTCTCTCCGTTGGACTTTCAAATTTAATGGCGAAGAATGGTTTACCATTTTTAGCTTTTCCCTTTATTATTGGTATTTGGATCACTTTTTACGTAATGAATAGCTATACTAATCTGGAAGTTGATGAGGGAAGTGTTTATTTTTTGAACGATATATTTAAATTCGGCGGTCTGACACTGATAGAAATCTATGAGTCCTATGATAATTTTCCTATTCCTGATATTATCAAAGGGTATTTCAAATCATTATCCGCTATTATTTTTCAGTTCAACTGGATTGCTGGGTTATTTATTTCTATCGGCTTATTGATCGCGTCTAGAATTTCTTTTACCCTCTCAATAATTGGATATTTAACGGGTTATTTATATTATGTTGTAGTTGGTGAGAATGTTCAAAATCTTCAATATGGATATATAGGTTTTAACTTTATTTTATTCGCAATAGCGGTAGGGGCTTTTTACTTTATTTCAAAGAGAAAAGTACACTTGGCAGTAATTGTATTGACTCCGGTTTTAGGTTTATTAATTACCGGATTGAGTGGTTTCTTTTCAATTTTTGGTTTACCTGTATTCGCCTTGCCATTTATGCTCATGACTACATTGATCATCTATGTAATGAATTTTACGAACAAAAGAGATCTCTTTCCAGAAGCGATATACCAAACCTATTCCCCAGAGAAAAATCTGTATAATTATTATAATTATTTTGAACGCTTTGGAAGTAATAAATACTTAATGAAAATTGGCCTACCCTTTTTCGGAAAATGGAAAGTATGGCAAGGCCCAAATGGAAAACATACGCATAAAGGGGAATGGAAAAATGCCTGGGATTTTGTTATTGAAGATAAAGATCAAAATTCATATAAAAACGATGGACTTTTCTTAGAAGATTACTATTGTTATGGTGCTCCGGTAGTTACTCCGGCGGATGGTACGGTGGTAAATATAATTGACGGCATTGAAGATAATGATCCGGGAGATGTAAATATCACCCAAAATTGGGGAAATACCATAGTAATTCAACATGCTGAATATTTATTTTCACAGATAAGTCATCTGAAAGAAGGTTCTTTTAAAGTAAAGATCGGTGATTTTCTTAAAAAGGGAGAGCAAATTGCCAGCTTGGGAAATTCGGGTCGCTCGCCTCAGCCCCATTTACATTTTCAAATACAGGCAACTCCATATGTAGGCTCAAAAACTCTGGAATACCCACTTAGTTATTATATCAACTATAATAATACCGGTGAAGAATTTTTATCCTTTAAATACCCCAAAGAAGAACAAGACATTAGTGATATTAAAATTAATAAAATATTAAATAAAGCTTTTAAACTAATTCCCGGAATGGTCTTTAAAGTAAGCTCAAGCAATGTTAATTTTAAGGATTCCGAATGGGAAGTTCACACAGATGCATATAATATGACATATATAACATGTGCGAATTCAAATTCACATGCTTATTTCGTTTACGATGGCACAGTATTATACTTTACTACATATGAAGGAAATAAAAACTCTTTATTATACTATTTCTATCTGAGCTCTTTTAAAATATTTTTAGGCGATTATAAATCTTTGGACATTAAAGATACTTTTCCAATACACTCCGTTTTTAGTGGAACCATAAAGTATTTACAAGATATAGTAGCCCCTTATCATCTATTCTGTAAAGGAAATTACGAATCCAAAGTAATGGAAATTAATAAAGAGGATAACACTTTTATAATTAGTTCTTCATTAAACAAGAAAATAGCAGGGAAAAGTGCCGGAAAAATTGATTTTAAGGTTTTTGGGAATGAAATATCACTAAATAAAATTACCGTGAATACGGAAAATGAATCTTTTGATATACATATAGAACATTTAACAAATTTCTGATATGAAAAATATACTTCTAGTCTATATGCTAGTTTTAACTTCAGTAGTTATTGCTCAAACAAGAGACTATAATATGGAATCTCTTCAACTTTTCAATGATGAAAATTGGGATGACCTTATTGAAGTATGCGAGGCAGCCATAGAAAAAAATCAATCCTCGTACGAAATTGAATATAGGTTAGCAGTGGCATACTATAATACGAATCGATATATCGACAGTGCGCAATATTTTGAAAATATAAATAAAACCTATAATATTAATAACGATTATATAAGAGAATATTTATACTATTCCTATCTGTTTTCTGGAAGAGAACAGGATGCACTATTAGTCTTAAAAGATTCTCCCTTTCATTTGCAGCAAAAAATAAATGAAAATAAATCTAGATTTTTTGATTTTATTTCCTCACAGGGCGGATTAAAAGTTAGTAGTAGAAAAGATGTTGGGATTGAGAATCTATACTATTTCAATTTAGGCTTAGGATTTCAAATAGGTTATATGTTCAAACTAAATCTTTTCTACAATTCAATATCTCAGGATTATATTGATTTTGACTATAAACAACGAGAATTTTATGCAAATGCCAATATTCAACTATCTAAAGGGCTCACAATAATTCCAGCATATCACTATGTCAATATTTTAGAAAATACGGTTTCCTCGAGCGGTATGCGGCGTAATAGCGTAGTATATTCAACAGCTAATTATGGAAAAGTTAATTTGTATCATTTTGCCCTGAAAAAGCAATGGAATAGATTTTCCATTATGCCTAATATAACCTATACGAATACCACTCCTAACTATGATGTTGTTGCGGAAAACTTCAGTAATAACACGCAATACGGAATAGACATGGTATATACTATGAAAGGTTTAAAAGATAAAGTTAAAATAGGATTAGGAACTTATGTTTTAAATACTGATTCTGATAATGATTTTATTTGGGACGCAGAATTATTGTATCAAATTAACCCTAAACTATATCTATATTTCAAGTACTTAAATGCTAATACCTCAAATTTTTCAGAAGATAACGCAATGTATTATTATAATTCGATTTCGGTATTAATCGACAAAATTAGTACAACTCTTGGATACAATTTTACTCCTAAATTTTCATGGTTCATTAATTACCAATATGAAAATAATGAAGATCTAGAAAATAACCTTTTGTTCACTTATAACACATTTATAACTGGACTTAAATATGATTTTTAAATATTTTAAATTAATAAGATGAAGAAAATACTATTAACAAGCATATTATTATTATTTACAATTATTATAAATGCGCAAAAAAATGAATTACTAACTGCTTTTCAGAATAGCTATACCAATGAAAAAAACAAAGAATATGCTAAAGCTGCATATGATCTGGAGTCTATTTATTTAAATCACATGTCAAATTATGAAATAAATTTAAGGCTGGGATGGCTTAAAAATTCATCTGGTGAACTTATGGACTCGGAAAATTATTATTCCAAAGCTATAGAAATAAAGCCTCTGGCACTAGAAGCTATATATGGCAAAATTTTACCCTTAATTGGACAGGAAAAATACTCTAAAGTTATACAGTTAGCTGAAAAAGCCCTTAGTATTGCACCTAATGATTCTAAGGCTGAATATTTTATTGGTTTGGCTAATTATTACAAAAAGAATTATTTAAAATCTGAAAAATATTTAGAAAAAGCAATAAATAAATACCCCTTTGATCTGGATATAAATTTAATGCTAGGGTGGACAAAATTAGCCTTGGGTAAAAAAAATGAAGCTAAATCGCTTTTTCTAGTAGCACAAAGAAACTCGCCGGATAGTAACAGGGTAAAAACTGCTATTGATATAATTAACAAATAGGTTTGCTTCAATTACTAATCTGCATGATATAGTTACGTTATCAAATAAAAGATATACCAATTATTCGATTAAGACGAAATGGCCAAAACTGATTGGATGGGTGCGTTGAGTATGCTATTTTTGAATAGGCACTAAAACCAGCTTATCTTCAGATCTTTGAATCTCTTCTTCGTTCAACATCATCTTCACAAACTCTCCGTCTAAATATTTTTTTGATTGATTTTTATAATGTTTACTAAAAATATTACCTGATTGTCCGGTTGGAATTATGGTTACACTATTTTCAACATCACTAAAATCTATTATTCTGCGTGTTGAAGGGCCGCTGTCCACATTGTAGGTGCCATCACCATTAATTAAAAATCCCTGATTGTTCAATACAGCAAAAGTTCCATTTGTTTTAAATGGTCCAACATTAAAGAAATTCCTTAAAATAGATACTTTATCAAAGACATGTTTATGTGATACGGACAAAGCCTTATCCCATCTCCACTCTTCGGGATCATCTCCAAACTGAATTTCTAATTCTGTAATTGTTTGATGGAAGGATCTTGTAAATATTTCATCTTTTAACTCCTTTATATCTTTAGTTTTTACATCATCCCACCAAATGGATTTGCCCAATTTAATTTGTTTGGCTATCTGTCGTTTATAGAGATGTGTTTTAAGAAATTGCTGAAAGCCCTCCTCACCCATTTCATCCGCAAAAGTATTATGCAATAAATGATAAATAAATTTTATATATATGGTCGGAGCTAATTCATAAGTTTTAAATTCGCCTCTCCAGTCCCGCATAATTTCTACGGCTTGCTTTTCATTAGAGCTGAGATTGACTTTTGATATATTTTCGATTATTATTGGTATTAGACCAGGAACAACTGATGACTCTACATCATTAATCATAACTTGAATATCTTCCACAGTAAAATCATTTTTTGGCTTAAGAATCTCTACAATTCTTTTTGCTCTGTCTTCTGGAACATAATATCCAGGATATAGTACACCCGCTATAGAATCAGGCTGATTGTTAGCAGAATAAACATAGTTCCATGGCGGATTTATCGCTTGTGGATTTTGTGAAAAACTCAAATAATTTAATTGATCATCTTTGGCATTTGTTCCATCCAAAATAAATTTTGAATCGGCATTATTTGAGCGTGTATATAATTTTCCAACGGCAAACCAGGCAATGTTATCCTTGGCATCGCCGTACATCACATTTAAACCGGGTGCATTTAAATTAGCTATACCATTCTTAAATTGTGATAATGATTTTGCATGCGATATTTCGTAAGAAAAATCTATTAGATCAGCATCCAATTTCGTGTAAATCCAATCCATCGCAATGGGTGCCTCCGAGTCCAGTATTTCTATGAAATCATTCATTAGTGGACCGTGTTTTCCTTCTCGGACCTCAAAAATTACATCATCTCCCTTTTTAACTTTAATTGTTTCCTTTCTGATGGTATAATTTTGATTTTCATCCTCTCTATAAAAATCGATATCATCATTTTCGAACATTGTTAATCCATACGCATACTCCCTATTGTGACCTAATAGAGGGAATGGAGTTAGCCCTAAATTGAAACCATATAATTCGTAATCCGGAGTAATCAAATGGGACTGATACCACACAGCTGGTTGTGAAAATTGAATATGGGGATCATTGGCAAAAATGACTTTTTTATTTTTTGTCTTTTTCGGGCCAATAACCCAGCTATTACTGCCTATAAATAAAGGTGTCGGTGTATGATCTAATATCTCATTTACTGATTTAGATATATCACTGGCTAATCTTTTCTTGTTCCTTGGATAATTGTAGATCCTAGTTGCCTTGGGGTTAATATTAATATCTAAATCCTTTAAATATAATTCCCCTAGATCCTCCTTAATATTGGTTAATAATGGATCGGTCTTATGGGCTTGTGCAAAGCTGAATGCCATATAGCCTGCCACATTATATATATCTTTAGTGCTGTATTTTTCCTTTTTAATTCCTAACAACCTGAATTCTATTGGTGTTGTTCCCTTTTCAATAAACTGATTGATCCCTTCTAAATATGCTTGCGTTAGTCTATATGCTTGCAATGTTGTATCCAGATTTTTTATACTTCTTTTTGCAGCCGCTTCAATTCCCAATCCCAAAAATAATTTATCTGTCTTAATCATTTCTTCTCCAAAAATCTCAGAAAGTCTTCCAGCAGAGATTCTTCGCAACAGTTCCATCTGCCACAGTCTGTCCTGCGCATGTACATATCCAAGAGACAGATAGACATCATGTTGATTTTGAGCATAAATATGAGGCACTCCCATATTGTCATAATAAATGCTTACCTGATCCTGCAAATTATCGAGTTGAAGTTCTCCGCTATATTTTGGCTTTGAATTTTGGGCAAAAAACCAGAATCCAAGAGCAGATAAAACAGCGATAACAAATAGTGTTTTTGAAACCTTTTTGAGCATCAGATTAATATTTAACAATGTAAATATAAACGAAATTAAATAAAAAATGCCCCAATTAAATTGGGGCATTTTTTATTCTATAACTCAATCTAGAATTCTTCCTCTCCGTCTCTTATTGGTATATTCTGTGGTGTAAAATCCTGTCCTCCCCATAGGTCTCCATTGTCATCAACTTTACTGTAATCATAAGCCCATCTATGAACTTCTGGAATATCTCCATCCCAATTTCCATGTATATGTTTTACAGGGGCTGTCCATTCTAAGGAATTCCCTCTCCATGGATTTTGAACGGCTTTCTTGCCCTTCCTAATGCTAAAGAAAAAGTTCGCTAAAAATATTAATTGAGCTAGACCTCCAATAATAGCAAAAACAGTTATTACCTTGTTTATATGTAACAGATCATCAAAGATTGGGAAAGCTGTATTACTATAATATCTACGTGGTAATCCAGCCAATCCTATAAAGTGCATTGGGAAAAATACTCCGTACGCCGAAATTGCAGTGATCCAAAAATGTAAATAACCCAAATCTTTACTCATCATTTTGCCATACATTTTTGGGAACCAATGGTACACTCCGGCAAACATGCCAAACAATGCCGATATACCCATTACTAAATGAAAATGTGCAACAACAAACATTGTATCGTGTACATTGATATCGAGGGCGCTATCTCCTAAAATTAAACCCGTCAAACCACCTGTAATAAATGTTGAAACCATTCCAATGGAAAATAACATGGCAGGATTTAATTGCAAGTTACCCTTCCATAAAGTAGTTATATAATTAAAAGCTTTCACTGCTGAAGGAATCGCGATCAATAAGGTTGTAAATGTGAACACAGAACCTAAAAATGGATTCATACCAGTAACAAACATATGATGACCCCAAACAATTGTAGACAAAAAGGCAATGGCCATTATAGAACCGATCATTGCACGATATCCAAAAATTGGTTTTCTGGCATTTGTTGAAATTACCTCCGATGTGATACCTAATGCCGGTAATAATATAATATATACTTCGGGATGACCCAAGAACCAAAATAAGTGTTCAAATAATATGGGTGAACCACCTTTATAATGCAATACTTCTCCCTGAATAAAAATATCCGATAAGAAAAAAGATGTGCCTAAGCTACGATCGAACAATAATAATAGTGCTGCTGACAACAATACCGGAAAAGAAACCACACCAATAATAGCCGTAATTAAAAAAGCCCAAATGGTTAAAGGTAATCGCGTCATTTTCATTCCTTTGGTTCTTAAATTCAAAACTGTTACAATATAATTTAATGATCCTAATAGAGAAGATGCAATAAAGATAGCCATAGAGGCCAGCCAAAGTGTCATTCCCAGACCTGAACCAGACATTGCTTGTGGAAGAGCACTCAAAGGAGGATAAACAGTCCACCCAGCAGAAGCCATACCTGTATGGACAAAAATAGAAATGAACATAATCATACTAGATAAGAAAAACAACCAGTAGGATATCATATTTAAAAATCCTGAGGCCATATCACGAGCTCCAATTTGTAATGGAATTAACAAATTACTAAATGTTCCACTAAGTCCCGCTGTTAAGACAAAGAAAACCATGATGGTTCCGTGGATGGTAACCAAACCGTAATACATATCTGGTGTCATTTGACCACCTTCACCACCTTTACCTAAAAAAGCTTCAATTATAGTAAAGCTTTGTTCAGGATAGGCAAGCTGTAATCGGAATAACATAGACATAAACACGCCAATAACTCCCATAAACATACCCGTAATAAGGTATTGTTTGGCAATCATTTTATGATCTTGACTAAAAATATATTTAGTTACAAATGTTTCTTTATGATGATGGTCTGACATTTTACTGTATAAAGTTTAATATTCGTTTTTTATTGATTTATTACTTGAGCCAAAGTCTTCTGCTCTTTCAACCAACTGTTGAAATCTTCTTCCTCCACAACAGTAACTTTCATTTGCATATTATAATGCGATGATCCACAGATTTTATTACACAATAATAGATAATCAAACTCCACAGCATCATCACCTCTTTCAACTCTTAATTCATTTATTGCGTCAAATTTAGCTTTTGTATCTTCGTTATCCCTCATTTCTAAGGTTGTGACAGATGGAGTAAAACCAAAAGAAGTAATCATTCCCGGTACGCAATTGATCTGTGCTCTAAAATGCGGCATATATGCTGAATGCAGTACATCCTGTGAACGGAACTTAAATATAACCTTTCTCCCTTTTGGCAGGTATAACTCCCTTACAGGTATATCATCGGCCGAACTCAAGTCAGACATATCCACACCCATTGTGTTTATTCCTTTAATAAATCTAACATTACCAATTCCCAATTGATTATCCTCTCCCGCATAACGTGCTTCCCACTGGAATTGCTTTGCATATACTTCAATTATTAAAGGGTTTTCAGCATTGGACAAATCCTGAACATTGTTCCATGTCCATAGACCGTAAATAATTAAAACTGATAATACAACTGTAGGTGTAATTGTCCACCACATCTCTAATTTATGACTATCTGCATAAAAAGTAGCTTTTTTCCCTTTAACACCTCTATACTTAAATGTGAAATAGTATATTAAAAATTGAGTAATAAATTGCACAACGAAAATAAGCCCCATTGTAATAATGAACAGATTATCAATATGTTCACCTTCAGTTGAAGCAGATAGCATAGGTAATAAAACAACTTTACCCTGAATCATTGAATATAGCATCAACCCATAAATAAATCCTCCCAGGCCTAACATTAACCATCCATTAATGTTATTCTCTTTTTCTGAGGCTACCTGTTCCTTTTTGAATAGACCTAATAATTTAAAAAACTGCCAGAAGGCCGTAGCAATTACAACGAAAATAAGTATAAAAAAAAGTGCTTTCATTAATAGTAAGAATGTTAATTGTAGTTTTTTATAATGTCGCAAATATAGATAAAAATATTATTTACCCACATTTTTGTCATTCTTAAGCTACATATTGTTTATTAAAAATTAGTTTTATTTGTGATTATGAGCCAGTTGGGTGTCAAAATTCTAACAACCAATCTTAACATTATTAATAATGGTAAATTTCGCTTTCTTTCATAAAAGGATTTCCCTTAGCAAATAAAGGTACTTTGCCTATTGCTCTAAATACTGTGAAAATAAATAAACCGGTGAAAAAAGAAATTGACGCTAATTCAGGTATACCAATACTCCATCTATCACCCACTGTGGCAGGTGAAATTAATTGGAATATATCAATATAATGACCTACGAGTATAATAATACCAATAAATACAATAAACCATGGAACACGTTTGAAATCGCTATTCATCAATATGGTAATTGGTAGAACAAAATTTAGTATTAACATTCCAATAAATGGTAATTGATAGGATCCTATTAATCTTGGATAGAAATATGCAGTGTCTTCCGGAATATTTGCATACCACTGTAACATAAATTGATCAAAGAAAAAATATGCCCAAAATATACTAAAACCAAACATATATTTGGCCAAATCATGTAAATGACTGTCGTTTACAAAAGGTAAAAACCCTTTACTACGCAAATAAATAGTAACAAGAGCAACAACTGTTATTCCAGATACCAACATACTGGCAAAAACATAGAAAGAGTATAATTGACTATACCAGTGTGGGTCTAATGACATTAACCAGTCAAATGACATAAACAACTCTAAAATTCCAAATGTTACGATAAATGCTACACCCAAATTAAAATTTCTCTTGTAAATTTTTAGATCACCCGATTCGTCCAGGGCAATTGAATTTTTCCTAAGAACGAATCTAAATACATTATAAACTAACAAGTATACAAAACCTCTTATTAACCAACCCGGAGTATTTAGCCACCATGATTTACCCTGAATAACTTCATCTTGCATGGCCTCAGGGCTCATCCATACATAGATATGATTTCCGTGGAATCCAGAAATTAAGAAAAAAGCAAATAATAAAATAGATCCTGGCAACAGATAAGCGGTTATTCCTTCCATAACTCTAAATAAAACTATAGACCAACCTGCCTGAGCCGCCCACTGAATTGCATAAAACGCCAAGACACATAATGTAATATAAAATGCAAAAAAGGCAGCAATAAAAAATGCAGACCACGGTCTATTTTGCATTTGATGTAAAACATGTTCTAAATGACTTTGCTCCTCAGCAGCACTATGTGTTTCAGAATTTGCTCCTTCATGTGTCCCGGCAGTTTCATGACTGTCACCATGAGTACCTTCTTCATGCTGCAAGATCTCTTTCACCTCCTCAGTAGTTTTTGGAGCTGACAAAAATCCGTATCCCATACCTAAAGCACCAAGAATCATTAATGCGATTGAAAACGTTTTTAATTTACCTGAAAATGTATACATTTTTATATCTGTATTTATTTTTACTTATTCTTTTATCAAATCTTCTCTTAACTTCGATACATATTGTACCACTTGCCAACGTTCTGTATCATTCAACTGAGATGCATGTGAACCCATCATATTTCTTCCATACATAATTACATGATAAATACTTCCATCTGTAATATCTCTATCTTTATAATTTGGAACTCCTAAAATTTTCTCATTCTTAACAAGGGCCCCTTGTCCGTCACCAACGTCTCCATGACAAATTGCGCAATAGATAAGGTACATCTCCGATCCATTCTCAATATTTTTTTTATTTAATTCTAATGGGCTATTAAGAGAGTCCTTAGCCATTTGATATCCTTCTTCTGAGTTAGGATACTCATAAACAACATGGCCTCTAGCTATTGTTCCTTCAACTGGATCTTGCGAGCTCAATCCATTTTTAAAAACAGGATTGGATGAATATGTTTCATAAGGAACAGCATTATACATATCTGTATCTGCCATATATTGAACATCTCTACTTGTTGGCTTTTTATTATCAGTACAAGAGACAAAAATCAATAAAAACAGTCCTAAATATGCTATATGTAAAAGGTTTTTCATTTTAATTTATATTTTTAGAGCAATATACTATATGCTAAATCTTGATTAATTGGTTTCAACTATTTTGGTTTCAATAGCACCTGTTTTTGTCAAAAAATCACTCAATTCTATTTCATCACCATCAACAGAAACTTCCATTAAGAACATATTGTCAGTAGTCCGAGGATCAGGGTTCTGTGCTTTAACAAAAGGTCCGATTTTACTCCTCAGATAGAATGTAATTACCATTAAATGCGCCGAAAAGAAAACTGTCAGTTCGAACATAATTGGCACGAACGCCGGCATATTCTCCGCGTAACTAAAACTTGGCTTACCACCTATATTTTGAGGCCAATCTACTATCATCATATAATTCATCATCCAAACAGCAAAACCCAAACCGGTCAATCCAAATATAAAAGCAGTAATTGCAATTCTTGTATTTGCAATTCCCATAGCTTTTTCTAGACCATGAACAGGAAAAGGAGTAAATACTTCCTCAATATGATGCTCTGCTTCACGAACTTCTTTAACAGCCTTTAATAGGATATCATCGTCATCGTATATTGCATGTATAACTTTATTACTCATTTTGTTATATTTTTTATTTTTTGAATCTTATTTTGAGTCTCTTGCTCTTTTAAAACTATCTCCAGACGATTTTAAAATCGACTTAACCTCAGCCTGTGCTACAGCAGGGAATGTACGTGCATATAATAAAAACAGGACAAAGAAAAAACCAATTGTACCAACAAATATTCCTATGTCAACAAAAGTTGGTTCAAATTGTGTCCAAGTAGATGGCAAATGACCTCTACTCAAGTTAATCACTATAATATCAAAACGCTCAAACCACATTCCTGTGTTGATAATAGCCGCCATTATAAAAGAGAATGTAAAGTTTCTACGTAATTTTTTAATCCATAATAATTGTGGAAAAACCCCATTACATAAAATCAAAGCCCAAAATGCCCACCAGTAAGGCCCTGTTGCTGCACCAACCGATAAGTATGTAAAATCTTCATAAGAGCTACCTGAGTACCATCCTACAAAGAACTCCGACAAATAAGCCACCATTACTATACCACCGGTAACTAAGATAACTTTGTTCATATTTTCAATATGACCTCTCGTAATATATTCTTCCAAATTAGAAACCTTACGCATGATAATCAATAATGTTTGTACCATCGCAAAACCTGAAAATACAGCTCCTGCAACAAAATACGGAGGGTAAACCGTACTGTGCCATCCCGGAATTACCGAAGTAGCAAAGTCAAACGATACAATGGTATGTACAGAAAGTACTAAAGGAGTTGCCAAACCTGCTAAAACCAGAGAAACTTCCTCAAAACGTTGCCAATCTTTAGCTCTACCACTCCAACCAAAACTAACCAAGCTATAAATTTTCTTTTGAAAAGGTTTTGTTGCTCTATCTCTGATCATTGCAAAATCAGGAAGTAAACCGGTATACCAAAATACTATTGAAACAGACAAATAGGTTGAGATTGCAAATACATCCCATAATAATGGTGAGTTAAAGTTTGTCCACAACGTACCAAATTGATTTGGTATTGGCATGGTCCAATATCCGTTCCATACTCTACCCATGTGAATTATTGGAAACAATCCTGCTTGAAAGACCGCAAAAATTGTCATTGCCTCGGCAGAGCGATTAATACCCATTCTCCATTTTTGACGGAATAAAAGTAGTACCGCCGAAATCAAAGTTCCCGCATGACCAATTCCAATCCACCATACAAAATTAGTAATATCCCAGGCCCAATTGATCTTATTATTCAAACCCCATACGCCAATACCCGTACCAATTGTGTAAATAATAGCACCAACCCCCCATAAAAAGGCAATTAAGGCTATAATAAAAACTGACCACCACCATTTGTTTGCTTTTCCTTCAATAGGTGCAGCTATGTCATTTGAAATATCGTGATAGCTTTTATCTCCTAATATTAATGGTTCTCTTATAGATGCTTCGTAATGAGACATAATTATATTTAATATTTATTTATTCTTTATATAATTTATTCATGACTGTTGTCACTCTTAAACTTCTGTTGTATTTTTCACCTTTAACTGATAAAAAACGTTAGGTTTTGTTCCAACGAAATCCAACAATTTAAAGCTTCTGTCATCTTTTTCTATATGTGCGACTTTACTCTTCTCATCATTCACATCTCCAAATACCATTGCCCCTGTGGAACAAGCATTTGAACAAGCTGTTTGGAATTCTCCATCTGCAACAGCTCTACCTTCTTTTTTTGCTTTTAAAATTGTGGCTTGGGTCATTTGAATGCACATAGAGCATTTTTCCATCACCCCACGTGATCTAACAACCACATCCGGATTTAATACCATTCTGCTCAGGTCATTATTCAAATTATAGTTAAACTCATCATTGTTTGCATATTTAAACCAGTTGAACCTACGAACTCTATAAGGGCAGTTATTTGCACAGTAACGGGTTCCGATACATCTGTTATACGCCATTTGATTTTGACCTTGTCGACCGTGAGATGTTGCCGCAACCGGGCAAACAGTTTCACAAGGTGCATGACTACAATGTTGACACATGACTGGTTGGAAAGAAACTTCAGGAGCATCGGAAGGATGGGTCTCCGCTTCGAAGAAATCTCCGGTTCCAAATATTCCCTCTTCCTTACCTCTCTCCGTAGTCATGTCTGACGAATAATATCTGTCAATACGCAACCAGTGCATATCTCTACTCTTTCTTATTTCTTCTTTTCCAACAACCGGGACATTATTTTCTGTATGACAGGCAATAATACAAGCAGCACATCCCGTACAGGAAGCTAAATCTATAGATAAATTAAATCTTGTACCTACAGTATCATCAAATTTTTCCCAAAGGTCAACTTTATCCTGAGTAACTTCTTGATGGTCTAAAGAAAATACCGGAGGTGCATTCCATTCTTTTTTAGGTTTAGATACAAAATCTGCCAGAGTAGTTTCTTTCGTAATTTCACCCTCTCTTCCCATGATAGTATGCTGTAACTGTACACAAGCAAACTTATGTTCACCAGCAACCTTTTCAATAGTAATATTTTGCAAATGTCCACCCGATAGAGGATATGCATTTACACCTATACTCATTTCTTTTTGTACACCGGCTACCCTTCCATATCCTAGTGCAATTGCAACAGAACCATTCGCCTGACCCGGTTGAATATAAACTGGTACATTATTAATAGTTGCACCATTAGCTGTAATATTTACCAAATTACCATCTAATGCACCATTATCCACTGTCCAGTTTTTCAATCCAAACTTTTCTGCATCCATTCGGGAAATTAACAAATAATTATCCCAAGATGTCCTGGTTATAGGATCCGGCAATTCTTGTAACCAAGGATTGTTAGCTTGTTGCCCATCTCCTAATCCTGTTTTAACATAAGTCGTAAGCTCTAACTCACTTCCCTTTATTTTTGATAAGGCCGCGCCTACCGCATTAACATCAATTTCATTTGCTACTATCTCTTCATTTTCTATAGTAATATTGAAAGTACCGTCATGTAATGTTTTATTCCATGATCTACCTCCCAATATATTTTGTTCCCAGGAATTTTTTAGATGATCATAGTATGATTCATTACTTCCTGTCCATTTTAATAAGACCTCTTGAAACTGACGTGTATCAAATAGTTTATTAATTGTAGGTTGCACTAAGCTGTACTGACCTTTTTTGATCGATACATCTCCCCAGGATTCTAAATAATGTGGAGTTGCTACAACATATTGTGAAATATTGGCAGTTTCATTCGGAGTCATTGAAAAGTCGACTGATAATTTGACCTTTTTTAATGCTTCTGAAAACTCACTCCCATTTGCCAATGTATAAACCGGATTTGTCTCATGCATAATTACTGCTCCAACACTTCCTGTCTTCATATCAGAAATCATCTGAGCAACGTCGGCATCATTACCTTGCCTTGTGTTTTTTGTATTAACTAGGTCTATTGCATCACTTTGAATTGCGCTATTAATAGCTAACGCCAACAATTGTGCATTTTCATCTTGAATCCCAGTCACAACAACAGCTCTTTTCCCTGCGTTTTTGATCTGAGCTGCAGCTTTTTGCACTGCAGTATTTATTGGAGTTTCTTCTCTTGTTGAAATACCCGAAACAATTGCTTGATATAGTTTTGATAAAACCAATACCTGCTCCGAAGGTCTAACAATAATACGCTTGTCAGCATTACCTCCCGTAAGGGTCATATTAGACTCAAATTGAATATGACGAGACATTTTTCCATTTTTAGGAATTCTTCCTTTAGAATATCCTACTTCAAATCCTCCACCTTGCCAATCGCCCAAAAAATCTGCTCCTACCGATACAATTACCTCTGCCTTCTCAAAATTATAATCCGGCAGTACCCTTCTTCCATACATCTTTTCGAATGCATTCAATGCACCATTTTCCGAAACAGCATCATAAACAATATGTTGTACATCACCATAATGTTCTTTGAATTTTGCTAATAAACTTTCAGTTGAGGGACTTGCTAATGTTCCCGTTAAAAAAACGATTTTCTCACCGTTTGCTTTTAATTCGTTCAATTTACCAACAACTTCCTTGTCTAATGTATTCCAATCAGTTGACTTTCCATTTGCCTGAGGGCCCCTCAGACGATTATTATCATACAAAGATAAAACTGATGCTTGTACACGTGCATTAGTAGAACCACTAGCTGATTCTGTATTTGGATTGATCTTTATTGGACGACCTTCTCTAACTTTTACTAAAATATTGGCAAAATCATAACCATCTGCCATTGTTGTAGCATAATAATCAGCTACACCAGGTGTAAAATTATCCGGCTTTACAACATAAGGTATAGAATTTATTACTGGTCCTTCACAGGCAGCTAACGACGCAACCGCTGTCGAGAACCCAACATATTTTAAAAAGTCCCTACGAGATGTATTACTATTATCAAGAGATTCCTTATCTCCTAAAAATTGGTCTGTAGGTATATCTTCAACAAATTCTTTTTGTTTTAGCTTTTCAACAATAGAACTATTTTCTTTTAGCTCTTCAACACTTTTCCAGTATTTCTTGTTTGATGCCATTTATAATTTTTATTTAATGATTGTAAGATTCAAGATTATAATTTTTAAATCTTTTTAATTTTTACTGCTTTCTTCTCACTACTAGTAGTGACATTTACCACATTCTTTACCGCCCAATTGAGCAATGGTTACTTTTTCCACGTTGAACTTTTTAGCCAATTCATCATGAATCGTCGCGTAGTAATCATTACCTTTCAAATCAATATTGGTCTCTTTATGACAGTCCAAACACCAACTCATAGTTAAGGGTGAAAATTGATACAATTCATCCATTTCTTCAACAGGTCCATGACATTTTTGACATTCTAAACCTGCAACAGTTACATGCTGAGAGTGGTTGTAATAGACAAAATCTGGTAGATTATGAACCTTAACCCATTTGATTGGTTTTTGCTCATAATTTTCTTTATAAACTAATTTTTCAGAATCCCATCCTATCGCTGCATATATCTTTTGAATTTCAGCATCATAAAATGCTTTATCTCGTTCTGAATTTGTAGGGCCATTGTATTCTGAAATGCTTTTATGACAATTCATACAAACATTAACAGAAGGAATCCCTGAAGTCTTACTATGTTTAGCCGATGAGTGACAATACTCACAATCAATTGAATTATCGCCAGCATGAATTTTATGTGAAAATGCAATGGGTTGTATAGGCTGATAATTCTGATCTATACCAACATTCATTAAAGTATTAAATAAAACATAACCTACTAATAATAAAGTAAATATTGTACCAACAACTTTCAAGAATCCATTGCTGCTAAAGGCAAATATCCATATCATGAATGCAAGAATAACAATGACCATGACATAGGATATCCAATTTGAAGATGTAATTGGTTTCGCAAGTCCATCATCGGCACTTGCAGAAACTATTTTTTTAGCATCACCCGCAGTAGTATATGCTATAATAGCCGAAATATCTTCATCTGACAACTGTGGGAAAGCTGTCATTGGCATACCATTGTATTCTTTAAAAATATCTATGGCTTGTTGGTCGCCACTTGCTCTAAGAGCATTATTATCTTTAATCCATGCATTCAACCATTCTTCAGTTCTTTTATCTGCTATATTTCCTAAAGCCGGACCAATTAATTTTTTATCTAACTTATGACAAGCTGCACAGTTCGTCTGAAATAATTTTTTTCCTACAGCAACCATCGGGTCTACTTTCAGAGAAGTCTCGGAAGTATCAGCAACAGCGGCCTCTACAGGCTTATCATCTGTAAAAGCTATAATATCATTAATGTCTTGTTCTGATAGTTGAGGATATGCAATCATTGGCATTCCCTGGTACTCTTCAAATATGTCTATTGCATCTTGGTCTCCACTTGCTCTTAGTGCATTATTATCTTTAATCCAGGCTTGTAGCCATTCATTAGTTCTTTTCTCGCTAATTCCTTTAAGAGGTGGACCAATTAATTTTTTATCCAGTTTATGACAAGCAGCACAGTTGGTGTTAAATAGTTTTTTGCCATTTGCAGGGTTGCCTTCCTGAGCCATTAAGTTTAAAGAAAAAACTAAAAATAAAGTAAGACTTGGTAACAATCTTTTTAATGAAAAGTTTAACGTCACAATATTCATTTGTGTTATTTTATGATTGATTTTGGAATCTAAATAAATTACACCAAACATTATTACAGTGTAGAGTACTCAAATTTTTGGCAAAAGTATGACAATTGTCATTTTTGATAAAAATTATGTTTGCAAAAATACATTTTAAATATTTTTGTCAAAGAGTATTCTATTATTATAGAATAATTTATAATGATTCTAAATAAAAAAAAGTAAGTGTATCTTTAAAACATTATTTTAGATTTGTAAAAATTTAAACCCTATGCATTCAAAATTTAAAAATACTTCAAAAATTATTTTGGCCTTTTTAGTATTATATAGTGTTCAAAGCTTTGCACAAACAACGAAGGGTACTGTTAAAATTGAAAGCAGTACAGAGATTGATGAACTGATTTCACAAAAAAAAGATTATAATAGAAATTTAGGAACTATAAAGGGATATAAAATTCAATTATTCTATGGTAATGAGAAAGATGCCTATGAAATAAAAGATGAATTTAAAGCGATCTTTCCTGAAATTTCTACCAAAATTATTTTTAGTTCTCCTGAATGGAAAGTGCAAGTAGGGAATTATAAATCAAGATTGGAAGCCGATAATGCCCTGGTTGAAATTAAAATAGATTTTCCTAATGCTATTATATTTGCAACAGACGTTGATTTTTAAAATTGCAAGAAATATTTCGCATAGTAATATTACATTTTCTATACCTTTGTTTCTATGAATCAAAATTTGGACGCAACAGATAAGAATTTTAGTAGTGAAGATTTAGATGTAGAAAAAAAATTACGCCCTCTTTCATTTGATGATTTTACAGGACAGGAACAGGTTCTGGAAAATTTAAAAATATTTGTTGAAGCTGCTAATTTAAGAGACGAAGCACTTGACCATACACTCTTTCATGGGCCTCCCGGTTTAGGTAAAACCACATTAGCTCATATTCTTGCTAATGAATTAAATACCAACATTAAGGTTACTTCCGGTCCTGTATTGGACAAGCCAGGTGATTTAGCTGGGTTATTAACCAATTTAGGAACAAGAGATGTTCTATTTATTGATGAAATTCACAGATTAAGTCCTGTTATTGAGGAATACCTTTATTCTGCTATGGAAGATTACAAAATTGATATTATGATCGAATCGGGCCCAAATGCCCGAACCGTTCAAATTAATTTAGAACCTTTTACTTTAATTGGTGCAACTACGAGATCTGGATTATTGACCGCTCCAATGAGGGCTAGATTTGGAATAAGCAGTAGGTTACAATATTACAATACGGAATTGCTGACACATATAGTTCAGAGAAGTTCAAATATTTTAAAGGTTGCCAATTCTATGGAGGCTGCAATTGAAATTGCAGGACGGAGCAGAGGAACACCTCGAATTGCCAATGCGTTATTAAGAAGAGTTCGCGATTTTGCACAGATCAAAGGAGATGGAAACATCGACATAAAAATTGCAAAATACGCTTTGAATGCTCTAAATGTTGACACCCATGGTTTGGATGAGATGGATAATAAAATTTTGCATACCATTATCGATAAATTTAAAGGTGGTCCGGTAGGTATAAGCACTCTTTCAACCGCGGTTGGTGAAAATTCGGAGACGATCGAAGAAGTTTATGAACCTTTTTTAATTCAGGAAGGATTTATTATGCGAACTCCTCGTGGTAGAGAAGTAACAGAATTGGCCTACAAACATCTTGGAAGAACAAAAGGGAGTATCTCTGGGGAACTTTTTTAACTTTTCTCAAAGAATAATAGTGGATCTCATTTCCTGAATTGACCAAAAAAAGAGTCAATTTTACTTCATATATAACCTTATTTAAGGGAATCCTTGAAGATCATTCCTCAAAAGATTGTTTTCCGGCAAACTATATAACCGAAGTATCAATTACAATAAGTCCAAGCACTGCTAAATAATCGTCCCGCTGTGTTTTAATCTTAAAAAGATAATCGTATTTTCGTTCATTTCATTTAAGTATCTATTGAAAAGATATTGTCATGGGCTAAAAATATGAACACGAAACTTCATAATGCTAATCTTATCAAAACCGAAGCAACACGCCTCGGTTTTTCTTCATGTGGAATTGCCAAAGCAGAATTTTTAGAAGAAGAAGCTCCAAAATTAGAACAATGGCTGGAAAATGGCTATCAGGGCAAGATGTTTTATATGGAAAATCATATTGACAAAAGATTGGATCCAACAAAATTAGTTCCTGGAGCAAAGTCGGTTATTAGCTTGCAATACAATTATTTTCCTTCTGAATATCAAAAAGCTTCTTCTTATCAAATTTCAAAATATGCCTATGGTGAGGACTATCATCATGTAATTAAAGATAAATTATATCAATTATTTCAGTTTATCAGAGATAATATTGGTGACATAAATGGACGGGTCTTTGTTGATTCGGCACCTGTCCTGGAACGAACATGGGCAAAAAAAAGTGGCTTAGGTTGGATTGGTAAAAACTCCTTATTAATAACCAAAAAAAAAGGATCGTTCTTTTTCCTAGCGGAAATTATCTTAGACCTCATACTCGAATATGATCAAGAGTTTAAAACAGATCATTGCGGAGATTGCACGAAGTGTTTAGATGCCTGTCCCACAGAAGCCATTCTACCAAATAGTACAATTGATGGAAGCAAATGTATATCTTATTTTACTATAGAATTAAAAGACGAGATTCCAAGTTCGGTGAAAGGAAAATTTGAAGATTGGATGTTTGGTTGTGATATTTGTCAGGATGTTTGCCCGTGGAATAGATTTTCCACACCACATTTCGAGCATAAATTTGAACCACAGGATAATCTTTTAAATATGACTAAAAAAGATTGGGAAGAAATAACTGAAGATGTCTTTAAAAAAATATTTAAGAAATCAGCAGTTAATCGCACTAAATATATAGGCTTAAAGCGAAATATCAATTTCCTAAAATAATTTATAAAATATCTCTATTTTGGAACTTAAAATTTAAAAAATTATACCTTTGTTCGTTGAATCTTTAACAGTTCCAAAAATATATGAGTTCAAAAATAAATAAGAGTGAGGCACTTGAATATCACGAATTACCAATACCGGGGAAAATTCAGGTTATACCAACTAAAAAACATAGTACACAACGCGATTTATCATTAGCCTACTCGCCAGGAGTGGCCGAACCATGTTTAGAAATAGCCAAAAATGAAGAAGAAGTTTACAAGTACACAGCAAAAAGCAATTTAGTAGCTGTAATAACCAATGGAACAGCTGTTTTAGGACTGGGAAACATAGGTCCATTGGCCTCTAAACCAGTCATGGAGGGTAAGGGTCTGTTGTTCAAGATTTTTGCGGATATTGATGTTTTTGACATAGAAGTAGATGCCACCGATATCGATAAATTTGTTGATACTGTAAAAGCAATATCACCAACTTTTGGAGGAATAAATCTAGAAGACATAAAAGCTCCTGAAGCTTTTGAAATTGAACGAAGGTTAAAAGAAGAGTTGGATATCCCTGTAATGCATGACGACCAACACGGAACTGCCATTATTTCTGCAGCTGCTCTAAAGAATGCATGTGAAGTAGCAAAAAAAGACATTTCAAACGTGCAGATTGTAGTGAGCGGTGCCGGAGCCGCAGCCATATCGTGTACTAAATTATATATGAAACTTGGTGCTCAGCTCACTAATATTGTAATGACAGATAGTAAAGGAGTGATACGAAAAGACAGAAAAGGTCTTTCTCCAGAAAAGTCGCAATTCGCTACAGACAAAAATCTGAACACTTTGGAAGAGGCAATGGTTGGGTCAGATGTGTTCATCGGTTTATCGCTAGGTAATATTGTTAGCCCTAAAATGATCAAATCAATGGCAAAGAACCCAATTGTATTTGCCATGGCTAATCCAACACCTGAAATTGCATATGATCTTGCTGTTAAAACGAGAAAAGATATTATCATGGCTACAGGAAGATCGGATCACCCCAACCAGGTAAACAATGTCTTGGGGTTTCCATTTATTTTTAGAGGAGCTCTGGATGTACGGGCGACCAAAATTAATGAACAGATGAAGATGGCCGCGGTAGTTGCTTTGGCGGATCTTACTAAAGAGCATGTTCCTGAGCAAGTAAACATTACTTATAACAAAAAAAATATAAAATTTGGTAAAGATTATATTATCCCTAAGCCATTTGATCCGCGTTTAATATCGGAAATACCTCCGGCTATTGCAAAAGCTGCCATGGATTCCGGAGTAGCTAGAAGGCCAATTGAAGATTGGGAAGCTTACAAAGAAGAGTTGGAAGAAAGGCTAGGTTCCGGAAGTAAGTTGATGAGATTAGTAACTACTCGTGCTAAATCAGATCCAAAAAAAGTTGTATTTGCAGAGGCCGATCATTTAAGCGTTTTAAAAGCTGCTCAAATATCATATGACGAAGGTATAGCAATTCCAATATTGCTAGGCAACAAAGTAGAAATTAAACGATTGATGAAGGTAATTCAATTTGATGCTAAAATTCAGATCATTGATCCAAAAGCTGCAAGCGAAGAAAAACGAAGAAATAAATTTGCCGAAATATATTGGAAAAATAAACAGCGTGCAGGAATATCGTTACTGGAAGCACAAAAGTGGATGAGAGAACGTAATTATTTTGCAGCCATGATGGTCAATGAAAATTATGCAGACGCTTTAGTTACAGGTTATACGAGAAATTATCCGGTAGTTGCGAAACCAATAATCGATCTTATTGGAAAAATTAAAGGGATAGAAAGAGTGGCTGCAACCAATTTGATGCTTACAAATAGAGGACCTTTATTTTTATCTGATACGGCAATGAATATTAACCCTAATTCAAAAGAACTTGCAGAAATAGTTAGAATGACAAATAAAACTATGAAAATGTTTGGAGTCACTCCTAACTTAGCCATGGTTTCTTTTTCAAATTTTGGATCTTCTGCTTCTAAAGCGTCTAAAAAAATAGGAGAGGTTATAAAATATTTACACACCTATTTTTCTGAAATAAATATTGATGGTGAATTACAAGTCGATTTCGCTCTAAATACAAAAATGAGAATGGATAAATTCCCATTTTCGAAATTGAAGGACAAGAAAGTGAATGGTTTAATTTATCCTAATTTAGAATCTGCAAATATTAGCTACAAATTATTGAAAGAATTAAACGGAACTGAATCTATTGGTCCAATAATCATGGGCTTAAACAAACCGGTTCATTTATTGCAACTTGGAGCTAGTGTTGACGAAATGGTTAACATGGTTTGCATAGCTGTTGTCGACGCGCAAGAGAGAAAAAAATAAAAAACCAGCTCATACATTAATATTATCACACAATTTCATGATAACGCATATTAGAGGAAAATTAGTTGAAAAAAATCCAAATAATGTCATTGTTGAATGCAATGGAATAGGATATATATTACCAATTTCATTACAAACTTTTTCAAATATTCCTGACAGAGAAAATATAAAGCTTCATACACATTTAATTATTCGCGAAGACGCTCATATTTTATATGGGTTTTGGGAGATAACCGAGAGAGAAATTTTTAAATTATTAATCTCAGTCTCAGGAGTTGGCCCTAGCACCGCCATTACCATGTTATCCTCTATGAATACTGAACAAATACAACATGCGATTGCTTCGGAAGATGTTGAAAAAATTAAGTCTGTCAAGGGAATTGGTATAAAAACAGCCCAACGAGTTATCGTTGATTTAAAAGATAAAATATTAAAAACTTACGATTTATCTGAAGAATTATCTATTTCTAACAATACAATTAAAAATGAAGCGTTATCTGCATTAGAAGTGTTAGGATTTACAAGAAAAAAAGTAGATAATATCATACAAGTTATTTTACAAGATTCTCCAAATATAAAATTGGAAGAATTAATAAAAAGAGCGCTTAAAAACTTGTAAAATTTGATAAATAGCAATCAAAGCAAATATGAACTTCCCTTTATATTCGTTGTACTGTTTTTTTGTACAACTGCACTTTCAGCTCAAATAAATTCTACTAATAATCAGGCAACACCCAGTACATCAGTAAGTTCTAGCTCAAAAGATACAATTCAACCTTTACCATACTCTTTTAATAACTCCCAATCCGGAAGTCTTTTTTTAAATAATTTTTCAAATCTTGAAGTTATTTATGACCCTGAAACAGGTAATTATATACTCCATGAAAAAGTTGGAGACTATTATATAAAACACCCTATCCATATGACTCCTGAAGAGTATAAGGATTATCGATTACAACGTGATATGTTGGAGTATTCGAAATTAAAATTAGATGCAATAAGTGGGAAAACTAAAAACAGTGCTGACGAGCAAAAAAACTTATTACCAACTTACTATGTAAATTCTAATTTTTTTGAAAGTATTTTTGGCGGAAATACAATTGAAGTAAATCCGCAAGGTTCTATTTTGCTAAAAATGGGGATCATTAGTCAAAGAGTTGAAAACCCTCAATTATCTGAACAAAACAGACAAAGCACGACCTTCGATTTCGATCAGGAAATAAGTGTAAGTTTAAATGCTAAAATTGGGCAAAGGCTAAAAGTATCGGCAAATTTTGATACCCAATCCACATTTAATTTTCAAAATATGGTCAAAATAGAATATACGCCAACAGAGGATGATATCATTCGTAAAATTGAAATTGGCAATGTATCTATGCCCCTGAGAAATTCATTAATTTCAGGAGCTCAAAACTTATTTGGAGCCAAGATAGAATTACAATTTGGTAAAACCCAGGTAACAGGAATCTTTTCTCAACAACGATCTGAAGTTAGAACAGTTGCAGCTCAGGGTGGATCAGGTATAACTGAATTTGATTTTAGAGCAAGCAATTATGACCCTAATAGACATTATTTCATAGCTCAAGAATTTAGAGATAATTATAATAATGCATTGGTCAATTTTCCACTAATTAACAGCTCGACAAATATTTCAAGGATCGAAATTTGGGTTATTAATAGAAACTCAACTACTCAAAATACACGAAATATTGTTGCTCTGGCGGATCTAGCAGAAAATAATCCGGAAAATATTGGACCGGCCAACGTAATTCCAATTCCCGGTGAGCAAGATCCCTCTAATGAAGCAAATGATTTGAATGATCTATTAACACTTGATAATCCAATAAGAGATATTTCAACTGTTAAGCAAGCTCTAGCACCGTATAACATGTCACAAGGACGAGATTATGCTGTTTTAGAAAATGCCATTAAACTCGTTGAGGGAGTAGATTTTACAATGAATGCACAGCTAGGATATATCTCCATGAATCGTAGATTGGCAGAGAGTGACGTGCTGGCAGTTGCATACGAGTACACCGAAGGTCCAAATGTCTATAAAGTTGGTGAGTTCTCTAACGATGGTATCGTTGCTCCCGATAACCTTGTGGTGAAACTACTAAGAAGTGAAATTATCAACACTAGTATTCCATTATGGAATTTGATGATGAAAAATGTTTATCAAATTCCAGGAGCGTTTCAAATTCAAAAAGATGGTTTTCGATTGGCTTTGCTTTATCAAGATGATGAAACAGGAGAACCTTTAAATATGCTTCAAAATGCACAGACACCGGACATAAATGACAAAACGATCCTAAATTTGATGAACTTGGACAGGTTAGATCAAAACAATAATATCTCCTCTGAAGGTGATGGTTATTTTGATTTTGTTGAAGGCATCACGATAATGCCACAAAAGGGATATTTGATTTTCCCAACTATTGAACCTTTTGGTAAAGATTTGGATGACCAATTATTACCGGATGATGATATTTACGTTTTTAATGAATTATATGACATTACAATAGCAGAAGCTCAAAATCAATTCCAACAAAAAGATAAATATTTTATAAAAGGTTATTTTAAATCAGAGGGAGCAACTGGTATTCCATTGGGAGCCTTTAATATTCCTAGAGGATCTGTAGTTGTTACTTCGGGCGGAAGGGAATTGATTGAGGGAGTTGATTATGTAGTCGATTATAATATTGGAAATGTTCAAATAATTAATCCTGCTTTGCTTGACTCAGATGTTCCTGTTCAGGTATCGGTTGAAAACAATATTGGGTTTAATCAGCAAAGACGCAGATATATGGGCGTTGATGTACTACATGTTTTTTCCGATCAATTTGCAATTGGTGGTAGTATCATCAATATGAACGAAAAACCCCTGACACAAAAAGCTCAATATGGCACTGAACCTGTGAACAATACAATATTTGGAGCATATTTGAATTATCGAACGGAAGTGCCAAAACTTACCAAATGGATAAATAAACTACCCAATATAGATACAGATGCCGGCTCCTATTTTTCTGTACGCTCCGACCTTGCCTATTTACTTCCCGGTACACCTTCCGGAATAGATCAAGGAGGTGAAGCTACATCATATATAGATGATTTTGAGGCAGCTCAAATTCCCCTAGATATGAAAGCTCCCAAGCAATGGTTTATGTCGAGTACACCGCAAGGACAAATGGGTGATCTAGATTTTAACAATGGTAATTTAGCCGCAGGGTTACCAGAAGAATTAAGATCCGGTGCGAAAAGGTCAAAACTTGCATGGTATAATATAGATCGAATATTTTATGGTTCCTCCCTACGACCTGAAAATATTGATAGTGAAGAATTGTCCAGAGCTGAGGTTAGAGAGGTACTATATAGCGAGTTATTTCCGGAAGTTGATTTAGATGTGACACAATCAAATATCATACGAACTTTTGATCTGGCATACTACCCATCGGAAAGAGGATCTAATAATTATGACGATAGTTTTAATAATGAAGGTAGGTATCCTAACCCTGAAGATAGATGGGGCGGAATTACAAGAGCCCTCACAACAACAAATTTCCAACAGGCCAATATCGAGTATGTACAATTTTGGTTAATGGATCCCTATGAAAATTACTCCATAAAACCTGATGAAGGCGCTCCAATAATTCCACCCACAAGTAGTGACTTTAAAGGTGAATTATATTTTAATTTTGGTAATATTTCCGAAGATGTCTTAGATGATGAAAGAAAAATGTTTGAAAATGGTCTACCAACCGACGGTAATCAAATTTCAGGAGTCAATGTGAATATAACTCCTTGGTCATCTGTTCCTACCGACCAATCATTAATCTATGCCTTTACTGAAAGTGACGATGCCAGAGTTAATCAGGATCTGGGATTAGATGGTATTAATGATGAGAGCGAAAGTAGTAAATATGAGCAATTTGGTGCTGATTTTGGTTCAGATCCGTCTGCAGACAATTATCATTTTTTTAGAGGTTCCGATTATGATGCAGAAGATGCGAGTATCATAACAAGGTATAAGGAATTTAATCTAACACAAGGTAATTCCCCAACTCTTAATAATTCAACAGAGAGTTATCCCACCTCATCCACTTCTTTTCCGGATGTTGAAGATCTCAATAGAGATCAGTCTATGAATGATAGTGAAATTTATTACCAATATAAAGTGTCTCTTAATCAAGAGGATTTTATCGTGGGGAAAAACTATATTTTTGATAAAAGAGAAACTACAGTAACATTAGCTGACGGAACTACACAAAATTCTACCTGGTATCAATTTAGAATTCCAATTACCACACCTGAGGATCCTGATAATATTATTAATGGCATGTCCGGGTTCACATCGATTCGATTTATGCGAATGTTTTTGACTAAATTTAGCATTCCAGTTGTATTGCGTTTTGGGGAATTGGAATTGGTTAGAGGTGATTGGAGAAGATATGGGAGAACGTTGAATGACGCTGTCAATCCCCCACAGGATCTGACACAAATTGATAATCAAAATTTTCAGTCCGGCGTAGTAAACATTGAAGAAAATGAAGATAAGGAACCAATTCCATACGTTCTACCTCCTGGAATTACGCGGGAGCGCCTACAAGGAACAACTACAATACAACAACAAAATGAACAATCAGTTACAACTAAAGTAACGGATTTAGAGCCAGGTGACATGAGAGCTATTTTTAAGAATACGACTTTCGATATCAGAATGTACAAGAACTTAAAAATGTTTATTCATGGCGAGAGTGTAATTAATAGTACTGAAGTTAGAGATGATGAATTATTGGCTATTATTAGATTAGGTAGTGATCCGGATGACAATTATTACCAAATAGAGATGCCATTAAAAATTACGCCTTTTGGTTCCACCACTGCAGAAGATATTTGGCCGGAAGAAAATAATATCGATGCCGCAATAAAAGATTTTGGACCACTCAAATTAGAAAGATCTGAATTGGGTCTACCAGCTAATGAAATTTTCCCCAAACCTGAACCCGGAGAACCCGTTGAATACAGAATTAGAGTAAAAGGAAATCCCAATTTATCAAATATTAGAACGATCCTGTTAGGTGTAAAAAATATATCTACTTCACCAAAAACTATGGAAATATGGTATAATGAATTGAGGGTTGCCAATTTTGATGATAAAGCTAGTTGGGCTGCAATTGCCAATGCCGATTTAAATTTTGCCGATTTTGCAGATGTTTCGGTCTCCGGTAGCATGCATACTATTGGATTTGGGTCATTAAATGAAACCGTCAACGAAAGAAGTCAAGACGAAAAAAAACAATATGATATTATCTCAAATATTAATATTGGTCAATTATTACCTAAGAAGGCAAGTGTAAGCATCCCAATAAATTTTAGTTATGGAGAGGCATTTAGTTTGCCAAAATATGATCCACAATATCAAGACGTATTATTTGACAAAGAAAAGAGCAATAAGGAAGCAGCACTAGATTATACGAAGCGGAAAAGTATCAATTTAATAAATATCAGAAAAAACAAAACACAATATGACAAAGCGCCACATTTTTATGGTATTGAAAATTTCTCAGTATCATATTTATTTAGTGAACAATATCATAGAGACTATAACATCCAAAAGTTTGTTGATCAAAAAGTAAGGGCTTCTGCCAATTATAATTATACTTTTCAACCAAAATCTTTGGAACCTTTCAAAAATTCTCAATCTCTCTCGGATAAACCATATTTGCAATTTATAAAGGATTTCAATATTAATTTTATTCCTACTTCTTTATCCATTAACTCAAATATTATTAGAAATTACAATGAGCAATTGGCTCGTCCCTTAGTGGCAGATCTACCACAGCTTCCTACCCTGACACAAAGAAATTATATGTTTGATTGGGATTATTTATTAGCATACAATATTACAAAATCAATACAATTTACTTTTAGAGCACTTAATAATTATGTTAATGATGACTTGGATGGTCAAAATATTCAACTTTTCGAAAACTTTTTTTCTACTGGAAGACCAGAACATTATCATCAAACTTTTAACGTAACCTATAATATTCCTTTTGACATGTTCCCTGTATTAACTTTTATTAATGGGTCGTACAATTATACAGCTGATTATGACTGGCAGGCTCCTTCATTATCAAATATAAATTCTATTGGGAATACCATTCAAAATGCAAACACACACACCTTTAATGCAGATATGAACATGGATCTATTGTATCGGTATATTGGTGTTGATAAATTATTCACTAAAAAGAAACGCGTACCAAATGATCCAAATACCGATGAAGTAAAGGATGAAAAGAAAAAAGTTCCAAAAAACAATACTACCGGACAAAAAATTGGAAAAGTGGGTATTGATATAATTACTATGGTCAAGAACATCAGGCTTTCTTACTCAGAAAATAATGGAACCTTTCTACCTGGTTATATACCAGAATCTGGGTTCCTGGGATTGAATGATTATTCTGGGAGTTTTGCCCCTACGTTTGGGTTTGTTTTTGGTAGTCAGGCGAGTATTTTAAATAAAGCTCTGGAAAATGGATGGTTGCTCTCAAGAGATGTTAGTGATAACTATTATGCAAAAAACTATAGTGAATCTCATTATGATAAACTGGATTATTCCATGAGTCTTAAACCAGCACGTTATTTAGATATAGAACTTTTTGGTAACAGAACCTTTACTAAAAGTTTCACACGCCAACTGGATATAATAGATGATACATTTAGCGATACACCTATAAATGAAATCGGAAATTTTGGTATCTCTTATTTTATGTTTGCGTCTTCATTAAGTGGAGACAACAATAGTTTTGATAAATTTAATGAGTACAGGCCAATAATTTCTCAAAGATTGGTGGATGAAACTGGAGGTAATATTGATGGTTTTGGAAGTACCAGTCAAGATGTTGTCGTGCCCTCCTTTATAGCTGCCTATTCAGGTAGAGATCCAAATTCTGTTAAATTACAGGCCTTTAGAAATACCCCCATTCCCAATTGGAGAATTACCTACCAGGGATTAATTTCAATTCCCTTTATAAAAAGTAATTTTCGAAGCTTCACTTTAGAGCATAGTTATCGATCTGTATATTCCATACTTTCTTTTACCAATAATTTGGATTATGACGCAAATGATCCCTACGGAGATGACAATAGAGATATTCAAAATAATTTTAACTCAAAGCAATTATATACTGGTGTAAATCTTATAGAGGAATTTTCGCCTTTGTTAAAAGTTGATTTAAGAATGAAAAATTCATTTTCTTTGCGTGCGGCTTATAATACGGATAAGGCAATGAATTTAAATGTATCTAACAATTCCATCACAGAAATTGCAGGGAGAGAACTTGTTTTTGGAATGGGTTATAGATTGAAAAATGTAAGCATGAAATTCAACACTGGGAACAAAAAAACAACTTTTAGAGGGGATATTAATTTTAAAGCTGACATTGGAATACGTAAGAATATAACTGTAATTAGAACGTACGCAATTACGGATGACCTTGAAAACGACCAAATAACGGGTGGTCAAAATTTAATTTCGGTTAAATTTCTCGTAGATTATTCTTTAAACAAAAATTTACTCACATCCTTTTACTTTGATTATAATAAGTCTAATTTTGCAATCTCTACTACTTATCCTCGAAGATCTATAAATTCGGGGATAAGTATTCGATACATAATTGGAAACTAACTTTAAATTGAAAAAAATGAATATACCGGAAGACTTAAAATACACAAAAGATCATGAATGGATTAAAATTGAAAACAATATTGCAACTGTAGGCATCACAGATTTTGCCCAATCTGAACTTGGTGATATTGTTTATGTCGATATTGATACTGTTGATGAAAACATCGATCAAAATGAAATATTTGGTAGTGTTGAAGCCGTAAAAACTGTATCGGATTTATTCATGCCCCTAAGTGGTGAAATAATCGAATTCAATGAATTTCTTGAAGAAGCCCCAGAGACAGTGAATAGCGATCCATACGGAAAAGGATGGATGATTAAAATTCAAATGACGGATAGTTCTCAAATTGAAAGTCTATTAGATGCTGCAGCGTATAAAGAAATTATTGGAGCATAACTTATTAACCCTTGCAGTTATTGCAACCATAATAATTGCTATTCTCAGTCTGACAGCAGTTCCTAAGATTAATTTTGGATTCGAAATAAAGTCAAGTGATAAAATTTTACATATTTTAGCATACTTTACATTGAGTACAGTTTGGCTTTTAGCTTTGCAAAAAAAAATGAGCAACCTTTATTCCAAATTTGCTCTAATTTTTTCTCTAATTATTTATGGCATTATTCTTGAGGTTTTGCAAGGAGGAATAACGAATTATCGCACCGGAGATTTTTACGATGTTATTGCCAATACCATAGGTGTTTTACTCGCTGTATTGCTAATAAATAAATTCAAAAGCTGGTTTAAAGCTTTTTAAAAATTAATCCTTGTTTTTGTGCCAATTTATTCATTAAATTAGCATTTCTAAAAATTTACTATTATGGAAGTCAAAAAAAACCCTAAAGCAAATCTAGAAAATCACAATAAACAATTTATGTTACTTGGTTTGGCGCTTGCCTTATTAGTAATTTATATTGGTATTGAATGGAAGACATTTGATCGAAATATTGCTGATCTGGGCTTAGCCAATATAGAAGATGAAGAAGAAATAGAAATTCCTATTACGGAAAGAATCCAGGAGATAAAACCTCCTCCTCCACCTCCACCGGCCCCGGAAAAAATTGAAATAGTTGAAGATGAAGAAGAAATAGAAGAAACTGTTCTTGAATCTACTGAAACTGATGAAACCGAAGCAGTTGAGGTTGAAGAAATTGTAGAAATTGAAGAAGAAGAGGAAATGGATGACGTTCCTTTTGCAATTATTGAGGAAGTTCCTATTTATCCTGGGTGTAAAGGTAGCAACGCTGAAAAGAAAAAATGCTTTTCCGCCAATATTCAAAAGCATGTAAATAAAAAATACAATACTGGTTTGGCTGGGGATCTTGGTTTATCACCTGGTAAAAAAAGAGTATTTGTTATGTTTAAAATTGATAAAACAGGTAAGATTGTTGATGTAAGAGCAAGAGGACCACATGCCCGATTAGAGAAAGAAGCGGTTAGAGTAATCGCATTACTTCCAAATATGACACCTGGTAAACAACGCGGTAGATCCGTTGGTGTAAAATATACATTGCCTATAACCTTGATTGTTGAATAATTAGGTATTTCTATAAAATAAAAAATCCAATCAATAGATTGGATTTTTTATTTTATATCACATCCCCACTCAAAGTTTTTTACCCAATAACTTTTGTGACAAATATCATTGTTTTAAGTTGAGTTGAATCGTAACTTTAGTTAAATTTAAACGATTTAGCTATGTTAGTTAATAAATCTAAAAAAGCCAGGATAGAAAGCTACAGTAAAATTTTCTTCCAATTGGGACTTGTTTTGGCTTTACTTGTTGTTTACCTATCAATTGAATGGAAGAGTTTTGATAGGTATGTTAGTGAACTGAATATGGTAAGTTTTCAAGATGAAGAGGTTGAAGATATACCAATCACAGAGAGGATTATTGAGGTAAAACCTCCTCCTCCTCCTCCTCCAGCTCCTGAAAAAATACAAATTGTTGCAGATTTAGAGGAGATTGAAGAAACTGTACTGGAAACCACTGAGACTGATGAATCTGAGGCAGTTGACATTGTTGAAATTGAAAATATCGAAGAAGTTGAAGAAGAGGAAATTGTAGAAAATGTGCCCTTTGCAATCGTGGAGGAAGTTCCTGTATATCCAGGTTGTAAAGGAACCAAAGCACAAAAGCGACAATGTTTACAAGATAAAATCAGAGTACATGTAAATAAAACCTATAATATCGAACTCCCTCAAGAGCTTGGATTAACACCGGGAAAGAAAAAAGTATTTGTTCAATTTAAAATTGACAAAAAAGGAAATATCACTGATGCCAGGGCAAGAGGTCCACATAAAAGGCTAGAAAAAGAGGCGATTAGGGTTGTTAACGAGCTTCCTCAAATGATACCAGGAATGCAAAGAGGAAGGCCAGTCAGTGTTTCTTATACACTACCAATCACTTTAGTTGTAATTCAATAAACAAACCATAAATAATAGGATTTATAAAGTCTCAAAATGATAGACAAAAAAAAGCCTGCTAAAAATTTTTAGCAGGCTTTTATGATATAATACTTACCTAATCAATTTATCATCTTTATTATAAAATTGATATTTTAGATATGGAAAAGCATCTCTAGGAATTATTTTAATCCACTTTTTGTATTTCAAAAACCATTCAAATTGAATTGATTTAATCCCTTTAGTAAGATGAGAAGCTATAAATGTATGCACGTGTAATGCAATACCATTAATGCTGTTTTTCATCATTATCTTATCTAAATCAGATTCTATTTTATCAATTAATAGAATTGGTGGTTCTACTTCTCCATTTTTGTTTGGGTCTTCTTCTTTTGTTTTGATTACTCGTTCTGGTCTTACTCTTTGACGAGTAATTTGAACTAGCCCAAATTTACTGGGAGGTAAAATCTTATGTTTTGTTCGCGACGATTTCATTTCATCTCTCAAGTGTTCATACAGCTGCTTTCTATGATCTGCCAAATGCATATCTATAAAATCAACAACTATTATCCCACCCATGTCACGTAATTGTAATTGACGAGCAATCTCTGTAGCCGCAATTAAGTTAACTTGCAATGCAGTATCTGCCTGAGAATTGGCCTTATTTGATCGATTTCCACTATTCACATCAATTACATGTAATGCTTCAGTGTGTTCGATAATTAAATAGGCTCCTTTTCTCATAGAAACGGCCTGACCGAAAGAAGCTTTTATTTGCTTTTCAATACCATAAAAATCAAAAATTGGTGCTCTTGATTTATAGTATTTTGCAATAGATTCTTTCTCTGGCGCAATTCTTTGTAAGTATTCTATAATTTCTTGGTGTAGAGATAAGTCGTTAGTAACTATACTTGTAAATGAACTATTAAAAACATCCCTTAATATTGAGGAAGCTCTGTTCATTTCTGATAGAACTTTATGAGGTGCATCTGCATTTTTAATTTGCTTGCACATATTCAACCAAATTTGTAATGAATTTTGCAAATCTTTATCTAGTTCAGCAACTTTAATATCTTTTGCTACTGTTCTTAAGATTACGCCAAATCCTTTTGGTTTTATACTCTTAGCCAGTCTTTTTAACCGCTCTTTTTCTTTTGTGTTCGTAATTTTTTGTGATACCGAAACACGATCTGAAAAAGGCACCAAAACCAAATATCTTCCAGCAATTGAAAGTTCTGAACTAATACGTGGTCCTTTGGTTGATATCGGTTCTTTTACGACTTGAACTAATAAATTCTGACCTGCTTTTAATACATCGTCAATTTTTCCGTTTTTATCAATATCTTTCTCAAAACGGAAATTTTTTAAAGTGAATTCTTTTCTTTTACCTGTGCTTATTTGTTGTGTGAATTTTTTTAATGATGACAATTGAGGGCCTAAATCGTGATAATGCAAAAAAGCATCTTTCTCACTACCTACATTCACGAATGAGGCATTTAACCCAGACAATGTTTTCTTAATTTTCGCTAGAAAAATGTCTCCAACCGAAAATTTATTATCTATTGTTTCATTATGTAATTCAACAAGTCTTCCATCCTTTAATAAGGCAAAATCTATATCAGAGGAATTCGATCTAATAATTAATTCTGTTTTCACTCTGTAATGTTTTTACTCCCACCAAATATATGTTAAACCAATAAACAGTTTAATTTATCGTGGGATAGATTAATAATTTTACCACAGGTTATTATTGCGATAATAACCAACAAAATTTGTTTTTTAAACAAATTTCTATTTCAAAGAACTTACTTACGTAAAAGAAAAATAAATAGGTGAAATCACCTATTTATTTTTTCTTTTTATGTCTGTTTTGTCTACTTCTTTTCTTACGCTTATGCGTAGAAATTTTACTTCGTTTTCTTTTTTTACCACTTGGCATAATTAAACAGAATTATTTGATTTTTATTATGTTACTGGAACATTTTTTTTAATACTCTCAACAAATACTTTAGCTGGTTTAAATGCCGGTATGTTATGTGCAGGAATTTTTATTGTTGTGTTCTTAGAAATATTTCTACCAGTTTTTTCTGCTCTTTTTTTAACAATAAAGCTTCCAAAACCTCTTAAATAGACATTATTACCTTGGTTTAAAGAATCTTTTACTTCTACCATTAAATCTTCTACTACTCTTAAAACATCACCTTTCTCAATACCTGATTTTTCTGAAATGCTCGCTACTATTTCTGCTTTTGTCATTTTTATATATTTAATATGTTATTTACTCATTATTTGAGTCGGCAAATATAATACAATTAATCAATTTCGAAAAGCTAAATGATTAAAATTTAATTAGATAAAATTATTGTACTATTGCAAAATGAGTGTAAACGATACTTTTTCTAAAACATTAAATATCTGGTATTTAAAAAATAAACGTGATTTACCCTGGAGAAAGACAAAAAACCCTTATATTATTTGGTTATCCGAAATTATACTTCAACAAACTAAAGTTTCACAAGGCACATCTTACTTCTTAAAATTAAGTAAAAAATATTCCAATGTAAATTCATTGGCAATGGCAAATGAGGATGAAATTTTAAAACTTTGGCAGGGTCTGGGTTATTACTCGCGTGCAAGAAATATGCATAAGGCCGCCATTCATATTTCTGAAAAGTGTGAAGGTGTTTTTCCTGATAATTATAATGAGCTATTAAAACTCAACGGGGTTGGCGATTATACCGCCTCAGCAATTGCGTCCATTTGTTTTAATGAACCTACCGCCACAGTTGATGGAAATGTATTTAGATTCTTATCAAGGCAATTTGGCATTTATACACCAATAAACTCTACTGTAGGTTTTAAAGAATTTAAAAGTCTGGCACAATTACTACTCGACAAGGGTAATCCCGGAAATCACAATCAAGCCATAATGGAATTTGGAGCACTTATTTGTACACCCAAAAATCCTAAATGCCATGAATGCCCATTTAGCGAGAGCTGTTATGGAAAAAATAATCATACTATAGAAAAATTACCACAAAAAACTAATAAAATAAAAATTAGAAAAAGGCATTTTAACTATCTCGTATTGAGTACTAAAAATAATAGAACAGTGATACGTCAAAGAAATGGCAATGACATCTGGAAAAACTTATATGAATTTCCGTTGATTGAATCTGACTCTGAAATCGATTTCAAAGATCTAATATCTGATAAAACTTTTCAATTGCTCGTATCACACAAATCATATCACATTTCAAAATACAACCCAATACCAATCACTCATAAACTCACACACCAACACCTCTTCTGCACATTTTGGATAATCGATACTAATCTGGAAAAAAACAACTCCATTGCTTGGGGAAATTTGAATAAATTTGCCGTTCCTACTTTATTGCAAAACTTTATTGACAATTATAAAAAAAGTGATTATTTTTTATAGTATATTTGATTTTAAACAAATATTTTATGGCAAATTCTTTAAACAAGGCAATGTTAATTGGCCACTTAGGTGATGAAGTAAAAATGCATTATTTTGAAGGCGGAAATTCTATTGGAAGGTTCCCGGTTGCAACCAACGAAAGCTATTCGAATAAGCAATCTGGTGAGAGAATAACAACAACAGAATGGCATAACGTAGTAGTTCGCAATAAATTAGCAGAAATATGTGAAAAATATTTAAGTAAAGGAGATAGGGTGTACATTGAAGGAAGAATTAAAACAAGGCAATGGGAACAAGATGGCATTAAGAGATATACTACTGAAATACATGCTACTGAAATGAATTTTTTGACTACTAAAAAGGATTTAAATAATCCGTCAGTTACACAAACTACTCCAAGTACTGATGAACCAATTCAAAATAATGGCAGCAATGAAAACAATACGGATGATCTGCCATTTTAAATATTAACTAAATAAATTATCATTGGATCCTGAACCCACGAGCACTTTTTTAATTTCAAATATAGATTGGTCATCCGTTACGGGCATTTTTTCATTAGTTGCCCTATTGATTTTATCGGCAATTATCTCTGGTACGGAAGTGGCTTTTTTCTCGCTTTCAAAATCTGAATTGGAAGAACGAAATTCTGATGAAAAAAAAGTAATTATTGCTGAATTACTCGATAGTCCTAAGAAATTACTAGCTACAATTCTAATCGCAAATAATTTTGTAAATATCCTCTTTATTCTATTATTTGCTTATTTAGGTGACCAGTTTTTTGCTAGCATCTCCTCAACTATTTTAAAATTTTTAATTGAAATAATTTTAGTTACTTTCTTAATTTTATTATTTGGAGAGGTTTTACCCAAGGTTTATGCTAACAGAAATTCTTTTAAATTTGCGTCCAGAGTGGCCAGGCCTATATCGTTTTTAAATTCGTTTTTATCATTTTTAAGTTTACCATTACTCAAACTAACAAGCATAGTAGAAAAGAAATTAAACAAAAAACAATCTGAGTTCTCTGTTGAGGTACTATCACAGGCACTAGAACTGACTTCAACCGGTGCAACGACTAGCGCAGAAAAAAAAATACTTCAAGGCATTGTTAATTTTGGAAACACCGAAACAACACAAGTAATGTGTCCCCGAATTGATATTTTCGCACTTTCTATAGATGAAGATTATCCTAAGGTATTGAGCAATATAGTTAAATCACGACACTCACGTATTCCGGTTTACGATGAAAATATCGATAATATAGTAGGCGTTCTGTACGCAAAAGATCTAATCCCTTATATTAATAAAAAAAGTTTTCAGTGGAATAAAATTATCAGAGAAGCATTCTTTGTTCCTGAAAACAAAAAATTAGATGATTTATTAAAAGAATTTCAGGATATGAAAAATCACTTAGCTATTGTTGTAGATGAGTATGGAGGCACCTCTGGATTGATAACCCTGGAAGATATTATTGAAGAAATTGTAGGTGACATATCTGATGAATTTGACCAGGATGATATATCTTACTCAAAAATTGATAACTACAATTACGTTTTTGAAGGAAAAACCGCGCTCAAAGATTTTTATAAAGTGCTTCAAATCGATGAAGGTAATTTTGAAAATAACAAAGAAGAAGCTGAAACTTTGGCAGGCTTTATATTAGAAATCACCGGGAAATTTCCAAAAAAAAACGAATCAATTTTGTTTCACGGAATTACATTCAAAATAGAGGCCATGGATAAAAAAAGAATCAAACAAATCAAAGTAACATTACCAAAGTAAATTAAGATGAATTTTATTGAACCTCGGGTAGCATATATATATTTAACAATTATTGGGCTATTTATTATTTCATGTAAAGATGATGTTTTACCTAAACCTAAAGCGCAATTGCGATTAGAATATAACACTCCGGAATATTCTTTAACCAATTCCAATTGTCCTTATCAATTTGAGTATTCTACAGAGTCCTTGACCAAAACAAATATAAAATGTTGGATGGACATTGAGTACCCAAAACTAAATGCATCTATAAATTTAACATACCGACCAGTTGAAAATAACCTGAAGGAACTATTTCTTGAATCAGAAAAATTAACTTTTAACCATGCCATAAAAGCAGATGGAATTACTTCTGTACCCTATATAAATAGAGCTGAACAAAAATACGGTGCTATTTATGAAGTAACAGGAAATGCTGCTTCTCCCTTACAATTTCATATTACCGATAGTCTTAATAATTTCATCACCGGAGCTGTTTATTTTAACGTGCAGCCAAATTACGATTCTATAATTCCAGCTATAAAATATCTGCATAAAGATATTATACATATGATGGAAACCCTGGAATGGAAACAGCAAAGTAAATAGACTAAAATTGAAACAAGCATATAGATATACAAAAACTGTTAGAATTTGGCTTATAATTGGCCTATTAATGTTAATTGGACAAGTTGTACTTGGAGGAATTACCAGATTGACAGGCTCTGGTCTGTCCATTACGAGTTGGGACATTATAACTGGTATATTTCCTCCAATAGGGAAACAACAATGGCTTGAAGCATTCGAATTATATAAAAAAACACCTCAATACCATAAAATTAATTCAACTTTCACTTTAAGAGATTTTAAATTTATTTATTTTTGGGAGTATCTACATCGCTTATGGGTAAGAATCTTAGGCCTTATATTTTTAATCCCGTTCATCATTTTTCTAGCTCGTAAAAAGATTGATTTTTTTTTAGTGAAGAGGTTGTTAATAGTTATTTTTTTTACAGGGCTAACTGCCTCTGCCGGTTGGATAATGGTGATGAGTGGATTGGTGGATCGCCCATGGGTGAATGCCTATAAGTTAACCATCCATTTTATTCTTGCCACTATAACTCTTGGGGCAATGACCTGGGCTCTATCGGATGTTTACCGTTTAGAAAATAGAAGTCAAAAAAATCAAAACAAATTTGTTGGCATTTTAATCGGTATTACTTTTATCCAAATGATTTTTGCCGGATTAATGTCTGGTATGAAAGCAGGCCTATACTATCCTTCCTGGCCTTCCATGAATGGAAAAGTCGTCCCTGGAGTATTGCTAGATTTATCCAATTGGAATTGGCATAACATGACTAATTATGACAATTTTGATTTTGCCCCGGCCCTAGTTCAATTTATTCATAGATTGTTAGCTTATATTATTTTAGTACTTACTGTTTATTTTTATTTTAAAAAAAGAAATACAATATATACAAGAGCAATAAAATGGCTCACAACAACTTATGTACTGGTGTATGTTCAGGTTCTATTGGGAATTTTAACTTTGATAAACATAAAAACCAGAATACCTTTGTTTTATGCCATTATGCATCAATTGACAGGGATATTATTTTTATTGAGTTTATTATTTTTATTCTTTTCCCTTCGAAAAAAACATCTACGTAAGGCATAAAAAAAACTACCTTTTAGGTAGTTTTCTTCTAATAGCAATGATCGATAAAAGTTAAGCTTTGCAACTACCGTCACATGACTTACCATCTTTAGAACACTTGCCCATACATTTTGTAACCTTTCCTTCAGCCATTACTTTCGCAGAATCAATTACTTTTTCCGCCTCAGCTTCAACTGAATCTATAGCAACGTTTGTTTCATCAACTACATCATTCACCGCTTCTTGAGCAGCATCTACAACTTCTTGAGTGTCTTTTTGAACATCTTTTTTTGTTTCATTACAAGAAACAGCAATTAAACTTATGATAGCAATCGCCAATACTCCCCTAATTAATTTCATAGTTATTTATTTTAGTTAAATGTTTATAGTGAGGCAAATAACGTAATTTATATATTATTAATCAAAAAAACATCACATAAATAATTGTAAGCAAATCTAAATAATATATTTATTATACTTATTTACAGATAGTTATAGTATAAAAATAAATATTGCACTAAAAAAAACCAGTAAAGAAAAACTTCACTAGTTTTAGTTAATTTATTAGTGGATTACCGTTAAAATTTGCAATATTCCAATTTATTTAAAATCTTAATCTACTGCAAAAGTGATTGGCAAAACAAACGAAACACTTACTGTCTGACCTTCTTCAGTAGCTGCAGTCATTTGGGGTAATTTATCAATAATTCTTACCATTTCTTTTTCTAAAGATTTATGAGGAGCATCAATTTTCAAGACAGATACCTTACCAGTTTCATCTATTTTTACAAGTGACCTGATTTTATGGTTACCCGACTTTAAACCCAGATCTGCCCCGAGATCAGAATTGAAGTTCTTTTTTAAAAAAGTAATGAATTCGTTTTTTGAACAAGCTCTGATTTCTTCAGCACTTCCCTCACAACCAGGATAAATTACAGGTGTATCAGCCATAGCTTCAACAATAACTCCTTCTGTTACAACTTCGTCTAATCCCGCAGATGACGTTTCTACTCCTTCTGTAGGTGTTGCTGATTCTACTTCTACAACCTCTGTAGTACCCTCATCTCCTTCAACTTCAACAACCTCAACGGTTTCTTCTATGGCTTCCATTTCGCCATCTACTTGTTCTTTTTTAGATTCCTTACATGAAAATGTAATTGTGCCGAGAACAGCAATCAATAATAATGTTTTAATTAATTTCATAATTTTAGTAAAATTTAGTTAAATATTTAGTTAGTAACAAATATCGTTATTTTTAAAATGAAATCAAAGTAGGGTTTTTATTATTACCATCTATAATATGAATCTCGGTGGCAAAAAAAATAACAAAGTATATTTTCCCCTCCAAAGTCAAATTATAAATAGCATGCATTACTTAATCACTTTACAAATTTCAAAGAATAATATAATATAATTTGTAAATTTGAAAACTAATCTATCGACATGTTTACAAGTTTAATAAATCTCCCAACTTATGACACAACAGGTGTCAATGAGCGGATTGAAAGATTTTGTAAGAGGAGTATTAAGAAAGAATCTAAAATTGAAGGATTAAAACTTGCATTGAGTATGATTGATTTGACTACCCTCGAAGGTAAAGATACCGCGGGAAAAGTTGAACAATTATGCTACAAAGCTCTACATCCGCATGACGCCCTAAAAAATATTCCCACAGTAGCAGCGATTTGTGTATACCCGTCCTATGTGAGAACAGCTAAAAATGCTTTATTAGGAAGTGATATTCATGTTGCCTCAGTTGCTACGGCTTTTCCAAGTGGTCAATCGAGTTTAGATGTAAAGTTAGACGAAACAAAGTACGCCGTGGATGAAGGAGCAGATGAAATTGACATGGTAATTTCAAGAGGGCAATTTCTTGCCGGCAATTATCAATACGTTTATGATGAAATTGCAAGCGTGAAAGAGGCATGTGGGAAATCTCACTTAAAAGTAATCTTAGAAACTGGTGAATTAGATACTCTTGACAATGTTAGAAAAGCAAGTGAAATTGCGATGCTTGCAGGAGCGGACTTTATCAAAACATCAACTGGAAAAATACAACCAGCTGCTACTATGCCTGTCACCTATGTTATGTTAGAAGCTATAAAAGATTTTTACATAAAAACTGGCAAAAAGATTGGAATGAAACCAGCAGGTGGAATTTCAACTTCAAAAATAGCCTTGCAATATCTAGTAATGTTAAACGAAGTTTTAGGGCAACAATGGATGGATAAAAAATACTTTCGATTTGGTGCAAGCAGTTTAGCAAATGATATTCTGATGCAATTGATGAAAATTGAAACAGGAATGTATCAATCCCCAAATTATTTTTCAAAAGATTAATCATGGCAAAAAAAGGAAATAAAAATATGTTTAAAGCGTCATGGTCCTATGATAAATCTCTGGAGAGTACGGATCATATTCAAATTAATAAGAAATATGAATTATATATTGATGGAAAATTTAGAAAACCTAGCCTAGGTAAATATTTTGATACGATCAATCCATCAAATCATCAAAAAATAGCAAAAATAGCTGAAGCTTCATCTAAAGATGTTGACATGGCAGTTAAGGCAGCACGGAGAGCATTTAAAAGTTGGTCTGGATTAACCGGAAAGGAGCGGGGAAAATATATATTTAGAATTGCTCGACTAATTCAAGAAAAAGCAAAGGAATTTGCAGTAATTGAAAGTTTGGACGGCGGAAAACCAATAAGAGAATCCAGAGATATTGATATTCCTCTGGCGGCCAACCATTTCTTTTATTATGCTGGTTGGGCCGATAAATTATCTTATGCCTTTCCAAATAGAAACCCAAAACCACTGGGAGTAGTAGGTCAGATTATTCCATGGAATTTTCCATTATTAATGGCAGCATGGAAAATTGCTCCGGCATTGGCAACAGGAAATACCGTAGTTCTTAAACCCGCAGAGACAACTCCTTTGACCGCATTAAAATTAGCAGAAATCATCCACGAAAGTGGACTACCCAAAGGGGTAGTCAATATCGTTACTGGAGCAGGAGAAACCGGAGTAGAAATTGTTAATAACCCTGATATAAATAAAATTGCTTTTACCGGATCGACAGCTGTTGGTAAGTACATACAAAATGCTATAGCTGGCACTAACAAAAAATTAACTTTGGAGCTCGGCGGCAAAGGGGCCAATATTATTTTTGAAGACGCGGCGATTGATCAGGCCGTGGAAGGAATAATTAATGCAATATTTTTTAACCAAGGCCATGTATGTTGTGCGGGTTCGAGGTTATTCATTCAAGAATCTGTTGCCGGTGTAGTTATACAAAAGTTAAAAGATAGAATGGAAACATTGATTCTAGGTGATCCACTTGATAAAAATACAGACATTGGTGCAATTAATTCTGGTAAACAATTAGAAACAATTAAAAATTATATTAAGATAGGATTGAATGAAGGAGGAGATATATATCAGCCTAATATGAATTTACCTAAAAAAGGAAATTGGTGTGCACCAACTCTTTTTTTAAATGTTTCTCAATCTCATAAAATAGTCCAGGAAGAAATTTTTGGTCCTGTTTTGGCTATTCAAACTTTTCGCACAATTGATGAAGTAATTGAGAAAGCAAACAATACACCATACGGACTATCAGCGGGTGTTTGGACCGAAAAGGGTTCAAAGATATTTCATTTGACCCAAAAATTAAATGCCGGGGTAATATGGGCGAATACATTTAATAAATTCGATCCCACCTCGCCCTTTGGTGGCTATAAGGAAAGTGGGTTTGGAAGAGAAGGTGGTTTACACGGTTTAAAGCCATACGTTAAATTTGAATAAAAATTTTGATTTAGACACATGAGTAGACTAGGTATAAATAAGACGTATAAATTATATATTGGCGGAAAATTTCCTCGTACAGAATCGGGGAGGTATTATGCGATAAATAATAATAAGGGAAATTTGATAGCTAATATGTGTTTAGCTTCACGGAAAGATTTTAGAAATGCGGTTGTTACGGCCAGAAAAGCACAAAGTTCTTGGTCAAACAGCTCCGCATTAAATAAAGGTCAAATACTATATCGCATTGCAGAAATGCTGGAAAGCAGAAAGGAACAGTTCATAACAGAATTAATTGAACAGGGTGAGACTAAGATGAATGCCGAAACAGAAGTGGACCTGGCAATTGACAGACTAGTTTACTATGCCGGTTGGAGTGATAAATTTCAACAATTTTTTAGTGCGGTAAATCCGGTTTCGAGCACGTATTTTAATTTTTCAAATGTGGAACCTGTTGGTATTATAGCTATCATTGCACCTGAAAACCCAAGCCTGTTAGGATTAATTTCCGTTGTTGCACCAGCGATAGTGAGTGGCAATACAGTGATAATTTTGGCATCAGAAAGTTTGCCATTGACATCAATATCTTTTGCGGAAGTTTTAAATTCTTCTGATGTACCAGGCGGAGTTGTAAATATTCTAACTGGCCGTAAAGAAGAGCTTATAAGTCATATGGCCTCCCATATGGATGTCAATGCAATAGTTTATTGTGGCAAAAATACTGATGACATAAAAAGAATTAGTGAATTGGCTAGCAAGAATTTAAAAAGAACAGTGTTTTACAAAAAAAATGATTGGGCTATTGATCAATGTCAATCGCCATACTTCATTGAAAAAACCTTAGAAGTAAAAACAACCTGGCATCCGACATCGGTATAAAATTTCCAAGATGAAATACACTTCAAATACGAAACTTTTGTAATGTTAAAATTTAGATATGAAAAATAATTATTACGCTCATGAAACAGCTGTAATTGATGAAAATTGCATCATCAATGATGATACAAAAATATGGCATTTTAGTCACATAATGTCGAACTGTACCATTGGCAAGGGGTGTAATATTGGTCAAAATGTTGTTGTATCCCCCAAGGTAATTTTAGGAAATAATGTAAAAGTGCAAAATAATGTATCCATATATACAGGAGTTATCTGTGAAGATGATGTCTTTCTTGGACCATCAATGGTATTTACGAATGTCATCAATCCTAGAAGTGCTGTTATAAGAAGGGATGAGTATATGATAACAACTGTAAAAAAAGGTGCTACAATTGGAGCAAATGCAACTATTGTTTGTGGAAATGATATTGGTGAATTTGCGTTGATAGGTGCCGGGAGTGTTGTTACGAAATCAGTAAAACCATATGCTTTAATCGTTGGCAATCCTGCTAAACAAATTGGCTGGATCAGTGAATTTGGACATCGCCTACATTTTGACAACAATGACATTGCGATTTGTAGCGAGAGCAGTGAAAAATACCAATTAAAAAATGATCTTGTAACTAAAATAATTTAGATTTGCCATCTCGAATTAAAGGGTTGAACCTTAAAACAAAAAAATTGATTGAAATTTCTATGAAAGAATTATTAATACTTTTCTCCCTCCTGTTTTTTTTCACACCTATAGTTGCGCAAATTGAAAAGCCACCAACCTATAAAGGTTGTGAAAATGAGGATATTGAAAACCTGGAGGCATGTTTCAATAAATCCTTAACATCAGATATTCTAGAAGATTTTAAAGTACCGGAAATAGTATTTAAGGAAAACTATAAGGGGCAAATTACAGTTGTTTTTATCGTGAATAAAAATGGTGGATTCGAAATTTTATACATAAACGCTGTTTATAATGAGTTAAAAGATGAAGTAAGGCGTGTATTTGAACATTTACCAACAATTGAACCAGCGACCTATAACGGTAGAGGTGTTGACACGCGATATGTTATTCCAATCTCCATTCCCATTGACCAAAAACAAATAGCGGAAGAAATCATACCTCAAACTACTGAAGTTCCGGTTTTACAAGATAATATTGAGGATGTTATTGCAACCAACAACACATTGTTTCCTGAATTTGAGAGCGAATTGAACATTCCCTTTACACATAGAAGTTATGATAATATAGTTTATAATATTAGTAAGGCAGAAAATACACATAGTGCCTTCAAGCCATATATTTATAATGAAGTAAAACCTTATGTTGACTTAAATGCACAAAGAATGGATTTGATGTTGGATAAAAGTAGCTGGGGAGGCAGAAAGTTATTTAATGAACATCTCGTTAAAATAGAGGGAGATAATTTTTGGTTTAGTCTTGATCTCTTATGGGATCTACAATTAGGTAAGGATAATTCAGATGTTGATTACACCTATAATAATACAAGAGCTTTGCAAATACAGGGTGGATTAAATAAAAAATTTAGTTTTTTTACTTCATTCCATGAAAGCCAGGGTAGATTTGCAGATTATGTAAACAGGTATGCCATTTCGCATAAGCCAAATGAGAATTCTTTTGGCCTGGTACCAGGGAGAGGTAGAGCAAAAGAATTTAAAGATAATGGATTTGATTATCCCGTTGCTGAAGGCTATATCAGTTATACACCAAATGAAATTTTTAATTTTCAATTTGGACATGGGAAGAATTTTATAGGTGATGGGTATCGATCACTATTTTTATCCGATGTAACTTCTCCTTCTACTTACCTGAAAATTTCTACAAATTTTTGGAAAATAAAATATACCAATCTCTGGATGTGGGCCAAAGATGTTCGTCCTAATATAGACGAGGATGGAAATACCTTGCAAAAGTATATCGCCATACACCATTTAAGCTGGAACGTTACCAAAAGATTCAATCTTGGATTCTTTGAGGCCGTTATTACGGACAATTCGGATAAAGATGGATTCAATATTGAATTTTTTAA
>Ga0209013_10000014_pt1 | contig 125795 bp, 115 predicted proteins | sample Cruoilmetagenom2_FD_187291 | JGI IMG/M metagenome (GOLD analysis project Ga0209013, IMG submission 187291) | Oil polluted marine microbial communities from Coal Oil Point, Santa Barbara, California, USA - Sample 2 (SPAdes) (version 2) | ecosystem: Environmental > Aquatic > Marine > Oil seeps ... | reverse complement strand
AATTACATCAGCAATTCTGTTTTGCTGATTACATTTTCCCCCTTGATCCACTAGCCATCATATCACTGAAGGAAGAGGATTCCCCGAAACCTGCCCGCCGGCCAAGAATTCTTCCCGGAATATGGCGGGATTCCTTCATCGTCATTTTTAATAGGCTAGAATACTAGACTTTGCGCCCGTAGCTCAGTTGGATAGAGTCCCTGGCTTCGAACCAGGTGGTCGGGAGTTCGAGTCTCTCCGGGCGCGCCATACATTTCAAAATACACCAGGCAGGAAATTACACATGCGATCATTACTTTCCATCATTTTACTGCTGTCCGTTGCATCCATGGCTGATGCGGATACGAGGCTCCTGAGGTTTCCGGACTTGCACGGCGATCAGGTGGTATTCAGCTACGCCGGCGACCTTTGGATTGCCGATACCAGGGGTGGCGATGCGCGGCAGCTGACGTCACACCCGGGCCAGGAGTTATTCGCGAAGTTTTCTCCAGATGGTGAGCACATTGCGTTTACCGGGCAGTACGATGGCGGCGAACAGGTTTATGTCATACCCACCAGCGGGGGAGAGCCGCTTCGACTGACCTGGTATCCCTCTGAGGGTCCTTTACCGGCGCGCTGGGGCTACGACCACCAGGTTTACGGCTGGACTCCCGACGGCTCAGCGGTACTGTTCCGTTCGTTCCGGGAGGGCTACGGGCTGACCGATTCGCGCTTGTACACGGTCAAACTCGAAGGAGGACTACCCGAAGCGCTGCCTATGGTGATTTCCGGCGCCGGCGCGCTTTCTCCCGACGGCAAGCGGGCCGTGTTCTCGCCGCTGTTTCGCGATTTCCGGACCTGGAAGCGTTACCAGGGTGGATGGGCCCAGGATCTGTACCTGTTCGAGCTCGACGGTTCGGGTTCACAAAACATCACCAATCATATTCGCACCGATCGCGACCCGATGTGGATGGGCGAGGACATCTATTTTGTGTCCGACCGCGACGACTACCTGAATATCTACCGCTACGACATCGACAGCGGCAAAACCAGCCAACTGACGCAGCACCAGGGGCTGGACGTTCGTTGGGCCAGTGACGACGGATCAGATCGCATTGTGTATGAACTGGATGGTGCTTTGCACATTTTGAATGTCGCTAATGGTGCCGATACTCCGATTGATGTGCGCGTACCTGCAGACAGCGGCCTGAACCTGGGTGAACTGGTCAAGGTTGCAGATCATATTGAAGGGTTTGATCTCAGTCCGAACGGTGAGCGGGTTTTGCTCGCGGCGCGTGGCGAAATATATTCGGTGCCGGTCGAGCACGGTGTTGTGCGTAATTTGACGACCAGCGCCGGCGCGCATGAGCGCGAAATTGCGTGGTCACCCAAAGGCGACCGGGTCGCATGGATTTCCGATGCGAGCGGCGAAGAAGAATTGGTCATTCGCGACCACCTGGGCCAATCCGCCGCTGTGCAGGTGACCCGCGAATCTGATTTACGACTGTATCACCCGGTCTGGTCGCCGGACGGCTCAAAGCTTGCGTACGATGACGCTGAGGCGCGCATCTGGGTGATTGATCGTGACGGTAAAAACAAGCGCCTGGTGGGTGATGACGGAGGCATAGTCCAGCACGATTTTTCCTGGTCACCGGATGCTCGCTGGCTCGCATACTCGATGGAAGATGCGAACGGCTATCGCTCATTGTATATCCGGGATAACCAAACCGGAGCCTCGCAACGCATCACCAGTGAGATGTTCAGTGAGTACAACCCGGTTTTTTCTGCCTCGGGCGAACAGCTCTATTTCCTCTCAGACAGGATGTTTACGCCGCAGCTTGGCCGGATCGAGTGGAACTACCTGGCCAACCGCAACACCGGCGTCTATGCACTGATGCTGACCGCAGACGCCACCAATCCCTTCGCGCCACAGAACACCGAGGGTCTGACAGAAAAAGATAAAGACGATGAGAAAGACAAAAAAGACGGTGAGGATGCGGTAACCGTTCGCATCAACTTCGATGGGCTCGCAGACCGGGTGGCCCGGGCGCCGGTGGAGTTCGACAACTATTCGAGCCTGTCCGCCCGCAAGGATCATCTTTTGATGATTCGCAGCGGCGCCAATTTCTATGGGCGCGATTCCTATGCGAAACCGGCCTTGATTGCCTATTCGCTGAAAGACAGGAAAACATTCGAAATCGCCAGTGATGTCGAGGGCTATGCCGCCGCAGCGGACAGTGACCATGTCGTCGTCAGCCAGGAGGGCAAGCTGAATCGCTTCGACATCAAGGAAGAGAAACAGGAAGCGAAGAAAGTCGCGCTGGACGGTTTATCGGCACAACGCATTCGTTCCGTTGAGTACCAACAGATTTTCGACGAAGTCTGGCGCCGCTACCGCGACCATTTTTACGTCCGCAATATGCATGGCTACGACTGGGAAGCGCTACGGGAACGATTCCGCCCGCTGGTGGCGTACGTTGCCCATCGCGCGGACCTGAACTACGTCATTGGAGAAATGATCGCCGAGTTGAGCGTTGGGCACGCTTATATCGCGGGTGGTGACATGGGTGCGCCGGAGCGTTCTGCAGATGCTTTGCTGGGGGCGACCTTCGAACTGGACCGCGATTCAGGTTTGTATCGCATCGACTCTATCTATGCGGGCCAGAACGAGGAAGATAAATACCGCTCACCACTGACGGAACCGGGCATCGGCGTTAGCGAAGGCAACTATGTTCTTGCGATCAACGGGCGACCGCTGGCGGCAGACGTCAATCCGTATTCATTGTTGAAAGGCGCGGGCAAAAAACTCGTCGAACTGACTGTGGCCGATGACTCGAGCGGTAAAAGCCGGCGCACGGTCATTGTCAATCCGATCAGCAGCGAGAACGATCTGATCTATTTGCAGTGGGTGCAGCATAATCGTGATTATGTCACGCAACAAACCGGCGGAAAAATCGGTTATCTGCATGTTCCGGATATGGGGCCGGCCGGTATCTATGAATTCATCAAGTGGTATTACGGCCAAATTCGCAAGCAGGGCATGATCATCGACGTGCGCGGCAACGGTGGCGGCAACGTTTCACAGATGTTGATCAACCGGCTGGACCGGGGCCACGTGTTCATGGACTACAACCGAGGCATGGATAATGTGGGCACCTACCCGACTGCCGTTTTCACCGGCCCGCTGGTCGCACTATTGAATGAGGATTCGGCCTCCGATGGTGATATTTTCCCGGCCGCGTTCAAGGCGTTGGAGCTGGGCCCCCTGATCGGTAAACGCAGTTGGGGCGGCGTCGTTGGCATCACCGATCTCGGTGGACTGATCGACGGTGGCAGTGTTTATGTGCCCCAATTCGGAACTGCTTCAGCAGCTGGTGAATGGACTATTGAAGGTGAGGGAGTGAGTCCCGACATCGAGGTGGATAATCCACCCGAGGCGGTGCTCCGGGGCGAAGACCCTCAGCTTGATCGGGCCATCCAGGAGGCGCTACAGCGTTTGGCGACCCAGCCGGGCATTTTGCCGCCTCGGCCGGCCGATCCGGTGAAAACGCCGGATAGCTGAGTCGCCAGTCGCGCAGCGTTTACCAACACAGCTGTGAGTGCAGGGCTCAATCCTGCACCACACCGAGTTGTTCTCCTGCATTCTTTGTTTTACTGAGCAGTTAGACTGAAAGCGTTCAATTTCCTACCATACATACCATATATAGTATATGCTTTATTTAGCATGTGGATTATTTACGAGCACCACCGCGTCGATCGCCAATACCATGCCATACCGCTGGAAGTTCGAAAACGATACGAGAAATGGAAAGACATCGTGACGATTTCAGGCCCCCATGGGCTGCGTAACATCAAGGACTTGCGAGATGAGGCCTTGCCTGGCCAGTGGAAAGGCTGCCGCTCTTCGCGACCTGGCTTGAAATACCGGGTTATTTATCAGGTCCGCAAACAACAACTGTTAGTTCAGGTGATCGGTCTTACATCCCACGATTACCGCAGGAAATGAATATGAAAGATTATCAGCGCGCCAGAAAGCGAATCGATGTAACGGTTGGCGAGTCCGTTCGGATTATCCGTGAAATGCAGGAAATGAGCCAAAATGAGCTGGCGCTGGCCAGCAGCATACCCCAATCCACCATTTCCGCGATTGAAAACAACCGGATTAACCTGGGTGTCGAGCGGGCTAAACAACTGGCCCGTGCACTGAAATGCCACCCGGCCGTGCTGGTATTTCCCGGCTGGGATGAAGCGGAACGGGTTGCCGTATAGCCGATCACGGGCCGGGTCAAAAAGTGAACAAAATAATGAGACTCGCGTTTAGACCAGGAGCACCCGTTGAACGACAAGGGTAGCCGCCTCATTCTTCCGTTCGCCATTGTGATCGCGATCCTGGCGGTATCCACGGCCTCGATTTTTGTCCGTTTCGCGCAGCGTGAAGCTCCCTCGATCGTTATCGCTGCATTGCGCTTGGGCTTCGCTGTGGTGGCGATTGCCCCCTTCGCCATCATCCGTTATCGCCAAGAACTGCGGAAACTCACCCGCCACGAACTGTTGTTGGCTGTGCTTTCCGGCGGATTCCTGGCCATCCACTTTGCCGCCTGGATTACTTCGCTGGAGTACACCAGCATCGTCAGTTCGGTCGTGCTGGTCAGCACCGGACCCTTGTGGGTAGCCCTTTTTTCGCCCCTCTTTTTGAAAGAACCGCTCACCAGGCCCGTCCTGATCGGGATGTTGCTGGCATTGTTTGGCGGTACCGTCATCGCACTGGGCGATTCCTGTCAAATTAACCATGGCCTGGTTTGTCCATCGTTCTACGGGTTTTTACGCGGAGATGCCTTGCTGGGCAATTTCCTGGCGCTGGTGGGCGCCTGGGCCCTGGCCGGATACCTGATGATCGGTCGTAGTTTGCGCAGCGGGATGTCGCTGCTTCCCTATATTTTCGTGGTCTACGGTGTCGCCGCGGTAGCGCTGTTTGCAGCCATGTTTGCCTCGGGACAGCACCCGATAGGTTTTTCCGGCATGACTTACGCCTGGATAGTGCTGCTGGCGCTGATCCCGCAATTGATCGGCCATTCCACATTCAATTGGATTCTGCGCTTTGTACCGGTCACGCTGGTCGCAATCACAACGCTGGGCGAACCGGTGGGTTCAGCGGTACTGGCTTATTTCATTCTGAAGGAAATGCCTGCGTCCCTGACAATCGGTGGCGGGCTCCTTATCCTGGTGGGTATTTATGTCTCAACCCGGAAGCGTGACCGGTGAAGCGCAATCCGTCACCGCAGGGTGGACAACTCCGTTGCCCACCATTTCACTCGAGAATTTGATGCTGGTGGTTGAACCGGAGATCGGTGGGCAATGAATTGCCCACCCTACGCACTCATCATGATGATTCCGGGTAGATTCAATTGAGGTCGCTCAAGGCAATCCAGTCGCTTTGAGTAGCGACGTGATCAGCAGCACCCAGGCGACAATGACAACAGGCCCTAGCAGGCCGATCAGAATTCCGCCGGGGCGCAAATCGCGGGTCTGGAGTTCGCCGGTGGCATAGGCTACCGCGTTGGGTGGTGTCGAAACCGGCAGCAGCAAGGCGCATGAAGCACTGAGACCGAGGATCAGGCACATTTCCAGTTCCCGGCCGGGCATCAAGGCCACCGAAACCGGTAGTATCAGCGAGATCGTAGCCGTGTTGCTCATGAAATTCGACAGCGTGACCGTGATCAGGGCCAGCGCCAGGAACACCATGAAATCCAGGTCCAGGACGGTTAGAAATTCGAGCCACGAGGCCAGCCTTGCCGCCAGGCCGGTATCCACCACGGCTGCGCCCAGGGAAAGCCCGCCGGCGACCAGCATCAGGGTATCCCAGGGCAGGCCACGTACATCTGCCGCGCCGAGCACCTGGGTCATGGTCAATCCCACGATCGGAATCAGGGAGATCGCGGCAACGTGAATACCGTGCAGCGGTGTCGTCATCCACATAATTACGGTGACTGCGGACAAGGTGGCAACGGTGATACGGTCCCGTTTTCCGGGTAACTCCGGCTCTTCCTCGTGGCTCAGATCGAGCCTGAACTCCTCCATCGTCGCCGGGTAAATCCTGAGCAGAAAAAACCAGGCCGCTACAACCAGACCCAGGGCAACCGGAACACCAAGCAGCATCCACTCGACAAAATTGATTCCCCGTCCGAAATCCGCCGCGACACCGGCCGCGATTGCGTTCGGTGCGCTGCCGATAATGGTGCCCATTCCACCGACCGAGGCCGCCAGAGGAATGGCGACGAGCAGGGCCGTGGCAAACGGCTCATTTTTACCGGCCTGGCGCACCAGGGGAATCACTGCGCCAATCATCAACACCGTTGTCGAGGTGTTTGAAATAAACATCGAAGCCACGGCGCTGGTCAGCATCACGGCCAGCAGAACGTGGCTGGGCCGGGTTCCGGCCGGCCGCATGGCAAAAGCGAACAGCTGCCGGTCCAGACCGGTCCGCGAGAGGCCTTCGGCCATGAAAAAGCCACCCAGCATCAACCAAATCACCGGGCTCGCCCAAGTGTTCAGGTAGGGACTGACGTCCCATGGCTCCGGGAGAATCAGCTCTGTTCCCAGGGCAAAGACCAGGTAACCCATAATGAGCAAGCCGACGGCGAAAGCCGGAACGGCTTCGGTAATCCATAAACCAACCGCCAACAGGAACAGAAACAGCACCGTTCTTTGTTCAGGCGGGAACGAGCCGGTCAGCGTGTTCCAGACATAAAGAACCAGCGCCACAACCACAACAAACGAGAGAAAGCGACGCAAGGCATGCGTGACCCCGGGCCGGAGGATGCGGGCAGCCGCCCGCCGGCTGTCGCGGTAGGAAACCTTGTCGCTAACTGAATCGAATTTATCCGTCACGGGCGACAGTTTAAGAGTTCTTTGGCATTAATGTGAGTTCTTATTCTCCGGCTCCGTCTACACCATCTTGTGCTTCATGGGTGTATTATTGCTGTCTTTCGCTTGCAAGCGGGCTCTTACAATGGGCGGGAGTGTTGATGAAATCTCTAGGTAGAAATTGGATCTTTGCTTTAATTTTTGCGTTGAGTCCTGTGCTGGTTTTGGCTGATCTTACGGCCTTGATTCCCGAATCTACCATCGCGGTGATTGCTGAAGAAACCTCCGGTGTTGCAGCCAAACGCACTCTCGATACGATCACGCTTTACCACCGCACCCGGGCCAGCAGCCAGTTTCGTCAGGCGGCGGAGCATGTACTGGCGCGTTTGCAGGCCTATGGCTTCGAAGGTGCTGAGATCCTGGAATATCCGGCGGATGGCAAGACGATGTTCGGCACGCAAAAATCCCGCTTTGCCTGGGACGTGGAATTTGCCGAATTGTGGGAACTCGACGACGATGACCGGCGGGTAAAACGCCATGGCAGTTGGGAGGCCTTGCCGCTTTCGGTGGCACAGGATTCGGTGTCCGGCAACGTAAAGACTGCGCTGGTAGACATCGGCGAAGGAACTTCCGATGCCGATTATGCCAGCAAGGACCTTTCCGGGCGCCTGGTGCTCACCAGCAGCCAGCCCGAGGTGGTAGCGGAACGCGCTGTTGGTGAACTGGGCGCTGCGGGTATTATCTCTTATGCGCCCAACCAGAAATCGGCCTGGTGGAAGGAAGACGACCGCCTGGTGCGCTGGGGGCACCTGGATGGCTTTGCCGATACCAAAACATTTGCTTTTATGATCTCACTGGGCGTCGCGCGCCAGTTGCAAGCGCGGCTGGCGGCTGGTGAGGAGATCGTATTCGATGCGCAGATCCGCGCGCATCTGCGCGAAGGGCGCTATGCGCTGGTTAGTGCCGTGATTCCCGGCGTGGCCACTCCCGGCACCGATCCTGCACTTGCCGCCGAGGAAATCGTCTACAGTTGCCACTTAGATCATCCACGCCCGGGAGCCAATGACAATGCCTCGGGTTGCGTGAGTATTCTCGAGGCCGCACGGGTGCTCCAACGCCTCATCACACTGGGTACATTGCCACCGCCACGGCGTAGCCTGCGCTTTATCTGGCCGGCAGAGATCGAGGGATCGATTATCTACCTTAGTTCATTGGACAGCACCGCACACATAAAGGCCAATATCCATCTCGACATGGTGGGTGGCGGGGCCGTGACCAAGTCGGTGTTCCGCATTTCCGGCGGACCGATGAGCCTGCCCACATTTATTGCCGACGCCGGTCACGAGATCGGTCATTTCGTCAATGACCAGACCGAGCGTTATGCCTCCGGCGAGGACGTGCCGTTCCCGCTGGTCTCGGTCGAAGGCAGCAAAAACCCACAACTGGCGCTGATCGAAGACATTGACCTGGGCAGCGACCACCAGGTGTTCAACGAGGGCAGTTTCGGCATTCCGGGCATTTACCTGCACGACTGGCCGGACCGTTATATCCACACCAACTTCGATCAAGCGGCGAATATCGACCCGACCAAGCTGAAGCGAGCGGCGTTTATTGCGGCACTGCAGGGGTGGTACCTGGCGAATTTTGATGGGGACGATGTTGCACCGGTGCTGGCCCTGTTGCGAGCCAATGCCATGGCGCGGGCCCGCGATCTGGAGCTGGAATTGCCCTCCTTAAGTGTAGCTGAGCAGGCAGCCGTGCTTAGTGTGCACTGGGAGGTGGAACGCCGGAAAGTAGCGAGTCTGGAGGACTTTGCTTCCTTGAGTGGGAATCAAAAGCAAACAGCTGACTCTTTTATTGCCGGATTATCAAAATTGGTGGGGATTCCGGAAGTCGAAGCAGCGGGTATTGCGCACGACAACCGGGTGTATCGACGCAATCCCGACATCAAGGGGCCAATGCATGCCTTTGGCTACAGCTACCTCGAGGATCACCTGCCGGCGGATGAGTATGCGGGCCTGAATCTGTCGGGTGTCCTGGCTTATGAAGCCTTGAACCTGGTGGATGGAAAAAGGACGGTGGGGGAGATTCGCCATTGGCTGCTCGCTGAATGCAGGGCGCAATGCCGGGCCTCAACCGGATGGCTTGAGCCAAGTGATGTGGCAGCTTACCTGGCTGCGCTGGAGAGGATCGGGGTGGTTTTGTAGAGTGGCAACTCCTGCTCCCGCGCTGACCACCAACCACCGCCTGGGAATTCAACTGGCGGCCATCGGTGTCCTGGTGCTCAGTTTTGATGCATTGCTGATCAGGCTTACTAATGCTGATCCCTGGGATGTGACGTTTTGGCGCGGCTTGTTGACGGCACTGTCCATGTCGGCAATTGTAATGATCAGGGACAGGCATCGTGATCTCAGCGTGTTGCGCCGCTATTGGAAGGGCATGCTGCTCATTTCCACCATTTACGGTGTAAACGCTACGCTGTTTGTACTCTCAATAGCCCACACCAGTGTAGCCAATACGGTGGTTATCCTGAGCAGTAGTTCATTTTTTGCTGCATTTTTCTCCTGGTTGTTATTGCGCGAACTTATCCGCTTACGGACCTGGATAGCCATGGCGGTGTCGGTGGCGGGGGTCATAACGGTGTCTGCCGGCTCGCTCGGACTGGATAGCTGGCTGGGGGATATTCTGGCGCTGTTGCTGGCCTTGTCCATGGGACTGGTCCTGACGCTGATGAGGCTTTATCCGGAGCTGCCGAGGATACCGATGGTGGCGCTGAGTGGCATGGTGGTAATGATGTTGGCAATCCCGTTCAGCGAACCGCTGGAACTGAACATGGGTAGTTACCTGTGGCTGGCGATAATGGGGCTGGTACAGATTCCCCTGGCTTCCGTAATGATCATGAGCGCTACTCGCTACCTGTCCTCACCGGAGGTCAGTCTCTTCCTGGTGATTGAAACGGTGTTCGGTCCGTTCTGGGTATGGCTGGTCCTCAGTGAGAAGGTACCGCCGATGACCCTGGTTGGCGGCACGGCGATACTTGGGGCCATCATAGTGCACTCCTGGCTGTCGCTGCGTGCTGGCCGTACTTAACCCGTAGCGAAACTCTCCAGGGGATTACCGCCAATCACCTGAAGGTCAGCCTATTTGCCCACGTTTCCATTTTCCGCTGAAATCAATAATCTGGGCGTTCTCCGGTATTTCTGTCAGAGTATATAAGATATGCGAATCCTGATTAGCCTGTTTACCATCGCCGCCAGCATTTACGTGCTGCTTGCGCTTACGGTTTACCTGTTGCAGGGTAAAATGGTGTTCCTGTCGGGTCTGCCCGGCCGCGCACTGACCGCAACGCCGGGCGACGTCGGACTTGAATACGAAGATGTTTCCCTAGCCACCAGTGATAATGAGCGCCTGCATGGCTGGTATGTACCGGCCACCGACAGCCGCGGTGTCGTTCTATTCTTTCACGGCAATGCCGGCAACATTTCCCACCGCCTGGACAGCATCGGGATCTTCCACCAACTGGGCCTGGACACTTTGATTATCGATTACCGGGGCTACGGCCAGAGCACCGGCAAAACAAATGAACAAGGCACCTACCTCGACGCGCAGGCAGCCTGGAACTACCTGGTCGATGAACGCCGGATTCCGGCAGACCGGATCATCATCTTCGGCCGCTCACTGGGCGGTGCGATCGGGGCCTGGCTGGGCGCTCAGCCCGATATGAAGAACGGGCCCGCAGCGGTGATCATCGAGTCCAGCTTCACCTCGGGGGTGGATATGGCCCGCCGGCTTTACCCGTTTCTGCCGGTGAGCCTGATCACCAGGCTGCGCTACCCGGTTGCGGAATACGCCAGCCGCCTGCAATGCCCGGTGCTGGTGGTGCACAGCCGGGATGATGAAATCATTCCCTTTGCAATGGGCCAGTCGATTTTCTCCGCGGTAAAGCAGCGCAAGTCGTTTCTCGAGCTGCGCGGCGACCACAACAACGGCTTCTTCATAAGCCGCCACGATTACTTCGCTGGCATGAATAGCTTTATCGGGTCTGTACTCGGCCCGGGTGGTCCTCCAGCGGATTGAGCCCGGGCGTCACAGCAGGACGTGGGCTAGAGGCCAACTTCGATCAGGCTGCGCTGGCATAACGCCAGGGCCAAAGAAGTATCTTCGGCAAAGCTGGCCGTTTTTGCCGGTTTGCAGTCTATAAAATAAAGCCCACTCTGCTCACGAAGCTCTTCATTACTAGCCAGGTAAACAGAGGTTTGCGCGCCCTGCTGGGGTGTTTTACTCATCCACTTCCAGCCCCACTCCATCCAGCGGGGAAATCCCCGAATAATTTCGGTATTGACCAGGCCGGGGTGCAGGGCATTGGAAGTTACACCGGTTCCGCGCAATTGTTCAGCAAGCCAGTTGGAATGCATGATGTTGGCAAGCTTGCTCTGGCTGTAGTGCTTCATCCACCTGAATTTATTTTCCTGCTCTTTTGAAGGGGAAAAAAATGCCTCTATATCCGGTGTTGCGCGAGTGTGGACCGCGGACGTTACATGAATGATTCTCGCAGGCGCTGATGCGATCAGGCGGTCCAGCAATAACTGGGTCAGTAAAAAATGACCCAGGAAATTGACGCCAAATGCCGATTCATAGCCATCCTCGGTAAACGAATATTCCACGGGCAGGATTCCAGCGTTGTTAATCAGTACATCGATCTTTGGATAACGGCTCAACACACCAGCCGAAAACCTGCGAATAGACGAGAAGCTTCCCAGTTCAAGCGGCAAAATATCGATATTCGCTGCTGGCGAATGGCTGGCAAAATATCGCCTCCCTTTATCGATATCCCTGCAGCTTACAACCACATGCGCCCCCAACTCTGCCAGGCGGGTGGCAGTGCTTGCTCCAATGCCCGCACTGCCGCCGGTAATCAACACAGTCTTGCCGGCCATCGTCATCGATTTTGATTTTTGCATCTACCCGCCTACCACACACCCGGAATAATCGCTTTCCTGGTCCCGGGATAATCACCAAACTGCTGCCTGTACCACCGCAAATGACGGAAGGCCCGGGGCGCCAAGTTGCAAAAAGTGAAAAAGGCGAACAGCGCCCCGCCCACCGACCAGGTCGCCAGCGCCCAACCCGTCCATTGAAGAATCTCCCCGAAATAATTCGGTGACGCCAGGTAACGATGCAGGCCGCTGTGGGGAACCTGGTAGCCCCGGTTTTGTTTTTGAATTTTCAACAATGCCGCATCGGAGTGAATATGAATACCCATACCAGCAACGAATAGCGCCATGCCCACTACGAATTGCCATGAGGAAAGCCACTGGGCAGGATAAGGCGCCCTGACGGCAAAGACGTCAATACCATTGATATAAGCACTCAGCAGGTTATGAAAGATGGCCAGGCACACCACCAGCAAGGGCATATTCTGGCTGTAAGGCTGACGTAGAAGCGGGTAGACAAAAGAACGATACAAGTAGTGGCCACACCACATCGCCAGGAACACTTTACTGACGGCATCCAGGGGTTTGCCGAACATCACGACCAGTAACGGCAGCGCAACCAGCGCCACGGTTTCCATCACGATCCAGCCCAGGGTGGCGTTGATTTGCAAACCCCAGCCAGAACGATTGTGCCGCCCGTAAGGGGCTGTAATGAAGAACAGCGATAAAAAGGTGATTATCGCCAGAACGAAGTAGATCCATTCTACAGCCGGTAGTGTTTCAAGCAGCTTATTCGGCAATTGCCTGGTACTCCTTCAACCCATTTGGCATTTACGACACATCAGGCTACTCTTGGGGGCACCCGTTGCCAACAAGAAACCTGCCAATGTCCTTATTTAACGAGCTCAAGCGCCGGAACGTTTTCAAGGTAGCTATCGCCTATATCGTTGTGGCGTGGCTCGTAATGCAGGTAGCTGATGTTGTCCTGAACAACATTGCTGCTCCAGGCTGGATATTTCACGTCCTCCTGCTGTTTCTTCTTATCGGATTCCCCTTCGCGGTCATTTTTGCCTGGGCCTTTGAACTCACGCCGGAAGGGCTCAAGCGTGACCAGCAGCCTGGTCCTGATGCTGCTCTGCTCGAAGAGACACGGCAAGGCCCCGTGGAACAACCGGTAGCGGAGCCGCAGCCGCCTGGGGAACTGGAGCAATCCATCGCTGTGCTTCCTTTCGTTAACATGAGCGATGACGAGAGCAATGAGTATTTCTCCGACGGCATATCCGAAGAGTTGCTGAGCTTGCTGTCCCGGGTTTCGAAACTGCGGGTGGCAGCTCAGACTTCGTCGTTCTCACTGAAAGGAAAAGACCTGCAGATCTCCGAGGTCGGGGAAATTCTCAAGGTGGCTCATGTGCTTGAAGGTTCGGTTCGCAAAGCAGGCAACCAGGTACGCATAACGGTTCAGTTGATTAAAACAAATGATGGTTATCACCTGTGGTCTGAAACCTACGACCACACGCTGGACGACATTTTCAAGGTACAGGGTGAAATCGCCGCGGCCGTGGTGAAACAATTGAAGTGCACGCTGCTGGGCGATATACCCAGGATCGAACAGACTGATCCTGCTGCTTATGCACTCTATCTGCAGGCGCGCCAGATGAGCCGTCAGGGCACCGCCAGTTCATGGAAACAATCCGTCTCTTTGTATCAACAGGCACTGACAATTGACCCGGAATACGCCGCAGCATGGACCGACCTGGCCGACGTGTACAGCCGGCAGACGGTCAAGGCCCTGCGGCCGTTTGATGATGGCAACGCCCTGATCCGCGAGGCTGCGGGAAAAGCGTTGACAATCGACCCGGAATACGCGCCGGCCCATGCCGTACTTGGCCGGAATATTTTGAACCTGGACGGTGACTTGCCGGCGGCGGCGCAGCATTTTGAGCGCGCCCTGGCACTGGCGCCGGGCAACACCGAAATTGGTTTCGAAGCCGCCGTACTGGTCAGGGGCCTGGGTCGAATCGAGGAATGTATTGCTTTCCAGGAATATGCGGTTGCCCGTGACCCGGTAAACCCGGTCGGCCATTACCGCCTGGGCCTGAGCTATCTTTGGGCCGGGCATCCTGACCAGGCGATTGAAAGTCAGCGCATCGCATTGGGTCTCAGCCCCGGACGCATCGGTGCGCAATACGCAATTGGCGTGGCGCTGTTGTTCAAAGGCGAGCCGGAAGCGGCATTGGCGGCCATGCACCAGGAATCAGATACAGGCTGGCGTGCGAACGGCCGCGCTTTGGCCCATCATGCGCTTGGACAGGAGAATGAATCCGATGACGCGCTGGCGGAACTGATCAAAGACTTCGAGGAGGGGGCCGCCTACAACATAGCCTATATTTTAGCGTTTCGCGGCGAGGCCGACCGTGCTTTCGTGTGGCTGGACAAGGCAGTGAAGTACAAAGATCCAGGCCTGACCGACATTCCGATACAACCCCTTTTCGCCAATATTCATTCCGATCCGCGCTGGCTGCCGTTCACTGAGAGTATAGGCAAGTCACCACAACAACTTGCGGCTGTTGAGTTCAGCCTGCCGCAGTTGATATAGCTTATTCAGCAATCCCGCACTCCGCAATATTAAAACAAAGCTCATCCCCGTCCAGCGGAATCTTCCCGGTTTTGTCGAAGATGCCTGACATGCGCAGGTTGGCGATATCCACGCCATTTTCGGACACGGTCACCAGCGTGACGTGGTCGATGGCCATTTCCTTGTTGGCGTTCTGAACGCCGCCGGTGGTGGCCAGGCGGATGTAGTCCCGGCCGTGACGTTGCTCATGCAGGTAAGAATGGACGTGGCCGTAAAACACGGTGTAGGGGCGCCCGACCAGTGTGGCCTCGATGGTTGAAAAGCGCTCTTCGTCCGGGCGCTCCCAGGCCGGTTTGTGCATCAAAAGGAAGGTCCAGCGCACCTGCGGATTCTGTGCGATCACTTGCCGGAAATAGGCCGCCTGCTCCGTACCGATACGCCCGCTCTTACGTTCGGTCAACTGGCCGTACTCCGTTTCTTCAAATACACCCCAGCCCTCGGCTTCAATGATGCGCATGGACTTTTCGCGAACCTCGAAAATCTGTTTTTGGATATCGGGCGGGTTGTCTTCTGTGTCCAGCACCAGGAACAGGACATCCTTGTAGATGAAGTGGTAATAGCGCTGGCCATAGCGCTCATCCCAGACCTTCCACATTTCAGGGTGGGTCAGGTCATGATTGCCGCCCACGCGAAAGACCGGTGCACGGGCGCGCCCGGCCCGCTGGTCGAACGAATCCCACTCACGGGCGAGTTGTTCACGGTCCGTGGTTCCGCCCTCGATCAGGTCACCCATGCTTACGATCAGTTCGGGCCGCAGCAGATTGAGTTGCTCGACGGCGACTTCGAAAATACCCTCGCGCTCCCCGCCGGTCAGGTCAGAGAACAGGGCGAAGGTGAACTTGGCCTTCTGGTTATCGAAGTTGCTGTGCGTCCAGGGTGTCGCCTGGCCCTGGATGTCATGACTGAATTTTGGCGCTTCGAGCTGATTTGGCTGACCGCCCGCGCAGGCTGTGAGCAGGATCAACAGTAGCAGCAGGGGTGTCGGGCGGGGTGGGAGCATTGTTGGGCTTTTCCTTGTTAGCTTGAGGCATGATTCTGAGGCAAGGGAGGTTTGTAATCAATCAGGCCGTGGCTTAGCTGCCGGTATCCGGCTCCTGGACCAAAGGCGCCTGGCGCGACTGCAAAAACCACTGATCCGTAACCACGTTTTTGGTAAACCAGTGAGTCTTCATTAGCGGCCTGGCGAACATCTGTTTGACCGGCAGGGGCACTCGCTCCACCAGGTCCGGTCCGGGTTGGCGCGGGCCGAAGCGTTGCTCCATTAATTCATTATACGGCTGCAATCCGGATGCTTGATAATCACCGTCACACTGGCGAATAATCCGTGCCGCCAGCATCGCTGATTCGACCGCGGGACGTATTCCCTCCCCGCTTTTTGGGTAGGCAAGGCCAGCTGAGTCACCGATAAGCAGAACGTGGTCCCCCACCATGTTTCGAACCGCGTGCGTATACAGCAGGTAAGCATGGCCATTCATTTTTTCCGGTGTGTCCTGCGGAATTTTTCCTTGCTGCTTGAGATACTGGCAAAAACGGGTCACGTGGCCGGATAATTTGTGTTTATCCTCGCGCCCGAGTCCAATATTCAGATAGTCGCCTTTGCGGAACACCCAGCCGTAGCCCTTCAAATCTGGTGTAAAAAACAATTCCGGAATGTCTTTCTCAACCGTGCATTGCGCTTTTTGCACCACGTTCATTTCGAATTCAATTTCCTGTGCGGTGACCGCCAGTTCACTGACTCCTTTGGAACCGATTGCCCGTGCGACAGGGCAGAAATGACCACCGGCGCCGATGACCAGTTTTGTTTTGATGGCGTCATTCACGCGCCAGCCCTGCTGCGCTTTTTCCATTTTTTTGAAGGCCTGGTTCAACATCAGTTCAGCGCCACAACGGCGCAGCAGATAATCATCAAATTCGATCCGGCGAATACCGTAACTGACCGGCTCGCCACGGTAGTGGGACTGCACCTGCTTTTGTCCAAGCTGGCTTATGCGAAAACCATGAATTGCCTGTAATTCACGCCCCCTGGCATAGTCTTCAAGGTCAATATTCAATTCCTGCATGACGGCCGGCGTTACCCAGCCGGCACAGACTTTTTGCCGGGGGAAATCTTCTTTGTCCATGATGGCGATTCTGAGCCCGGAACCGGACAGGTAATAAGCCAGTGTCGATCCAGCCGGCCCGCCGCCCACCACAAGGACGTCAAGGCGTTCCACTTCAATTGGTTCCCGGCCGGGGCTCGAACTGGTATTGGCGTGTCCACGGCACGTGGCTACTGCCACCGTGAGCGAACAGCACCTGGTAAAGCTGTAAGGTTCCCGATTGGAAACCGGCTGAGGATCCGGCCAGATACAGCCGCCAGCTGCGCACAAACTCCTCACTGTACATTTCGCTGACTTGATCGCTGACCGCCTCAAAATTCTCCAGCCAGTCGGCGCAGGTACGGGCATAGTGAAGACGTAAATTCTCTATATCGAGGACAGAGAATCTGTGCGGTTCAAATATCACTGCCATATCACCCAGGCTGGGAATGTAGCCTCCGGGGAATATGTGCTTGGTGATCCACGGATCGGTGGGGCGCGAATAACTTCTCCCAATCGAGTGAATCAGGGCCAGGCCATCGGGTTTTAAGCACTGGTTGATGATGTCGCCCAGTGTCCGGTAATTCCTCAGGCCGACATGTTCGAGCATACCCACGGAAACAAATACATCACATTGCTGATCGATCGCCCGGTAATCGTCAAAGACGAACTCCACTTGCTCATCCAGACCCCTGAGCGACGCCTGCTGCCTGGCCAAATCCACCTGCTCGCGGGAGTTGTTGTAGGCCTTAACCCGGACACCATAGTTCTCAGCCATGTGCAGCGCCAGTCCCCCCCATCCACAACCGGCCTCGATTACCGTTTGCCCGGGCTCAAGACGCAGCTTGCGGCACACATGGTCGAGCTTGGCGACTTGCGCCTCGGCGAGACTGGCCCCTGCGTCCTCGTAATAGGCACAGGTATAGAGCATGCGCTCATCCAGCCACAGTCTGTAGAAGTCGTTGCCCAGGTCGTAATGATGATGAACATTGTGCCTGGACCGGGTCAGCGAGTTTGCCCGTATCGACGCCAGGAGTGAACGAAATTTATACCACCAATAGCCGCCTTCGCGTTGGCGTGTTAATGCCGTGGCAATTTCATTTGCCAGGGCCTGGAAATCGCCGTGAATCTCTATCAGACCCTTGCTGTAACATTCGCCAAAGCCGACAGAGGGCGATGCGAGCAGTTCGAAAAGTACCCGGCGTTGGCGGAATTCAATACAAGCAACCGGCTCGCCGCCCGACACTGAGAACTCCTCACCATTCCACAGGCGCAGGGTCACGCGCGGGTTACCGACATGAAGCATGATCATGCGTAACAATCGCCGGTCAAACCCGGTGACCGATAACTGTGAACTGGTTTCGATTTCCATTCTCAGTCGTGCTCCGGGTGAAGAGTCACCGTAAGTTTTACATTTCTTGCCGCTGGTTTTCAACTGGCCGGCGATTAGCCCGCATATTGCATGAGTTCCGCTGCGTTTTACTAGATTATTTAATAATTACAATATGCGGGCTAGCGGATGATGATGCTCGCCCCGGCTTTTTTGATCTCGCTGCTGGTGCCGGGCCTCGGGATGTTCTTTCCCCTCTCGACTGCCGGGCGGTCTTCCACCCGGTCGAGCCAGGCATCCAGGTGGTCCAGGTCGTCGATGTCGATTTGGGCCCAGTCGTAGCCAATGGCCCAGCACCAGTTGGCGATGTCGGCAATGCTGTACTCATCACACAGGTAGTCCCGTCCGGCGAGTCGCTGATCGAGGACGGTGAGCAGGCGCCGGCCTTCGTGCTGGTAACGATCGATGACGGCGGGAATTTTTTCGTCAAAGTAGTTAACGAAGACATTGGCCTGGCCCATCATCGGCCCGAGGTTACCCATCTGGAACATTAACCACTGGATCACCCGCGAGCGGGCTTTTTCTTCTTGCGGGAGCAGTTGGCCCGTTTTCTCAGCCAGGTAGAGTAAAATTGCGCCGGACTCGAACACGACAAAATCATCGTTAGCGCGGTCAACGATCACCGGGATGCGGCCGTTGGGATTCATCGCAAGGAACTCCGGCCGCTTCTGCTCCTGTTGGCCAAGGTTGATGTTGTGTACGGTGTAGTTCAGGCCGATTTCTTCCAGCATGATAGAGATTTTGCGGCCGTTGGGCGTTGGTGATGTGTACAAGTCGATCATGTAGGTTTTCTCGTGTAGGTTTGCTCTTGACGGAAATATAACTACCATAATGCAGAGCATCGCAGTGAAATGGAACATTTCATGGAATCTTCGTGCACTACGCGGGTTAATCATTGGAGCTAAAAATGAAAAAAGTGATATTGGCGGCTGTTCTGTTATTTGCACCATTGCTTGTTTCAGGTGACGCGCATGCCGAAAATCAAGCCTCAACAACACCAGATGCCGCACAGGCCCTGATTGAGGAATTCGGGTTGCGCGAATCGGACATACCGTCAAGTACGCTGCCCGGCTGGCGCAGACCGGAAAAAATTGTGGTCAGGGTGGATAAACCTGACCGCCTGGCAGGCTTTCAGGCGGTCGCGCCAGGCATTGACATCGTTGCTGTTGAAACCCTGGACCAGGCCGTGGCCGAAGCGGTTAACGCGCAGGTTGTAATCGGATTTTGTGAGGAAGAGTTGCTGTCGGCAGCGACCAGCTTGCACTGGCTCCAGGTTTATTCTGCCGGCGTTGACCGCTGCATCGCTTACCCAAGCTTTGACAAAGACAACATACTGCTGAGCAATGCTCAACGCATCGCCTCACCGGCATTGGCGGAGCATGCGATCGCATTGATGATGGCGCTGGTGAGAGGCCTGGATCTTTACCACAGCAACCAGCTCCAGGGCTCATGGCAACGGGATGTTGGAATGAAGCGGGCCCAATTCATGGAGCTGAAAGGCCGTACGGTACTGGTGGTTGGCCTGGGAGGTATCGGGACACAAGTGGCAAAACGCGCCCATGGCCTGGGCATGCGTGTCATAGCAACACGGGGCAGCCGGCGCGAAGGCCCTGAATACGTCGAGTACGTAGGTTTGGCCGATGAAGTGAACGGCCTGGCCGCGCAGGCTGACGTGGTGATCAACACGACGCCACTCACAAACCGTACCAGGGGTATGTTCAATGCGGCTTTCTTCGACGCCATGAAGCCGACTGCGTATTTTATTTCAGTCGGTCGCGGCGCGAGCACCGTCACCAACGACCTGGTGGCGGCCCTGGAGTCCGGTAGCATCGCCGGCGCCGGTCTTGATGTAACAGACCCGGAGCCGCTACCTGAGGGCCACCCCCTGTGGTCTTCGCCCAGGGTGATTATCAGCCCCCATGTCGGTGGACAATCCGACAGGGCGCGTGATCGCCTGTTCCTGCTGGCACAAGAAAACTTGCGGCGATATGTCGCCGGGGAGGCCATGCTGTCGGTGGTAGACGTTGAACGCGGGTACTAGCCCGCGTATTGCATGGGTTCCGCAGCTAAAGCTATGCTTCTTCACGCGACCAACCAGGCTGCACTCGTGAAAGCAACCGACAAATCCGGCAACTCATGCAATATGCGGGCTAGACTCAACGTTGTCTTGCAGGAAGCCGGAGTGTAAGTTAATAAGAGGCCTTCTGGAGAGTTTTGCCTTTTATGTCCGGCCCCCGTTGTTTATTCGACCAGGTCAGCGACTTTGCGCGACAGCGCGCAGAGTGTACTGCACTGATCACTGGTTCGCGGCAAATCAGCTATCGTGAACTGATTGACCGCGCCAGGCGTGTAGCCAATAACCTGAGTGCGCTGAAGCTGGACCGGCAAAGCCGGGTCGCTATCCTTTGCGGCAACCGGCACGAATTTTTCGAAATCTGGCAGGGCGCTTCAATGGCCGGCCATGTTCTCACGCCCATTAATGTCCGGCTGGCGGCGCGTGAAATCGCTTTTATTCTCAATAACAGCCAGGCGCGACTATTGTTTGTTGACGAGGCCTTTCACGGCCTCGTACAGGAAATCGCAGGCGAACTCCCGGTTGTACAGCAGATTTTCACGTTGGGCAGCCACCTCGAATGGCCTTCCTATAGGGATTGGCGGGATGAGCAATTCGCTGATGCACCACCCCCTTCATCGTTCCGGCCCCCTGCTCCCCACGATACGGTGGTGCAGATGTACACCAGCGGCACCACGGGCTTTCCCAAGGGCGTCGAACTGGACCACACCAGCGTGCGTGCCTGTGCGCGCGCCATGATGGGGCTCGCGGCCTGGTCTCCTGGCGAGGTTGCACTGGTCACGGCGCCTTTGTTCCATACTGCGGGCTGTGCTTATGCGCATTGCGCGCTGCAAAGTGGGGGGACTGTTGTTCTGTTGGAGGAACTGTCACCGGCAGCGGTGCTGGAGGTGATTGAAAAACACCGGGTCAGCGACGCCTTGCTCGTCCCGGCCCTGATCCGCATGGTGCTTGAGTCGCCCCAGTGTGCGGATACCGATTTTTCCAGTTTGCGGCGCATCCTCTACGGCGCCTCGCCCATACCGGTTTCGAGCTTGCGCCAGGCCATGCAGGTTTTTGCCTGTGATTTCGAGCAAGGTTATGGCCTGACCGAATGCGTCGGTCCCGTAGCCATGCTGCGCCCACAGGACCATGACGGGGGGCGCAAGATGCAATCTTGCGGCAAAGCCGTACCGGGGATGGTCATTCGCGTGGTTGACGCCGATGGCAATGAGTGCGCCACCGATGAGGTGGGTGAGATCATCATCGAAGGCCCGCAACTGATGAAGGCCTACTGGAATCGCCCGGACGACACCAGGGACGCCATTCGCGCCGGTTGGCTGCATTCCGGCGACGCCGGCTATTATGACTCCGACGGTTACCTGTACATTCATGACCGCCTGAAAGACTTGATCGTATCGGGCGGGGAAAATGTTTACCCGGCAGAAGTGGAGAGCGTACTGGCAGCTTGCAGCGGCATTGCTGACGTGGCCGTGATTGGCGTGCCCGACGAGCGCTGGGGAGAGGCAGTCAAGGCCCTGGTTATTCCGCAGACAGGATCAGAAATCAGCGCCCGGGACATCACCGCTTATGCGCGTCAGCACATGGCGGGCTTCAAGTGCCCCAAATCGGTCGACTTTGTCGATTCGATTCCACGTAACCCTTCCGGCAAGATTCTCAAGAAGGTTCTGCGCGAGCCTTACTGGGCCGGCTTTGATCGCAGGGTGTCATGAAAAGCGCGACGAACAACGCCGTGAATGAAGTAACGCTTGAATCGCGAACTGAACAGGTCAAACAGTTTGCGCTGGGCGCCGGCGCTAACGTGGTTGGCGTAGCCGATCCCCGGGCATGGGAAGAGTACGCGCCGGAGGGGCACCGGCCAAATGACATATTGTCCGGCGCACGCAGCGTTGTAGTGGTTGGTTCGCGCGGGCCCACCGCCGGCGCATGGCGCAGCCCCAATCACCGTTTGATGGAAGTCAACGGCTATGATTTTCGCAATGACGCCGCCATTCACCGCGTGGCGGACGTGATTGAAAGTGAATATGGCCACCAGGCCATCCAGGCGCCCGGCTTGCCGACCGGCGGCCACCTCCCGCCCATGAGCATGATGTTGTCGGCCGTGCTCGCCGGCCTTGGCACGCGCTCACTGGCCGCCAACATCATTCTGAACCCGAAATACGGCCTGCTCTATTATTCCGCCTGCATCACGACGCTGGAACTTGAATTTGACCACATGCTGGAACAGGACGTATGTCCCCACCAGATGTGCGTGCAAACCTTCCGCCGCTTTGGCAAAACACCGTGCATGGCGGCCTGCCCTGCAGAGGAAGGGGGCTGCCTGGACGGCTCCATCGATGAGCAGGGTCGTATCGAATCTTCCTTTTACGACCGTGAACGCTGCGTTTCCCGGGCTATGAATTTCGGTATCAACAGTTTTCAAAAAGCCCTGGCGCAAATTGTGGCGGAAGAGGACCAGGAGGCACAGAAGAACATGATTCACTCGGATTTCTTTTCCCGCTCTTGCTCCGCCATTACCCATTACAAGGAGAGCGTCGCCCAGTGTTTTGAATGCATGAGAGTTTGTCCCATTGGCCGTGCAGAGAGAAAACTCAAATGAAAAGCCCCAAAAAACATGATTTTGATGAAACTGATTTTGCACGGGCCAAGGCCGAAATTGGCGGCATTGCCAAGCAGAGCGGCGCCCTGGTCTGGGGTGTGGCTGCAGCGGATGCGTTCGACGATGCGCCCGAGGGCCGCCGGCCCTTTGACTTATTGCCAAAGGCCGAAGGTGTACTGGTGGTCGGCGGCGCGCAACCCAGGGCGGGGGACTGGCAAAGCCCGAACTATCAACACATGGAGGTGACCACTACCAGTGACCGGATACACGGACTGGCGCTCAAATTGGCCCGGGTGGTGGAGGATCGTTATGGTTATTATGCGGTCTGCGTTCCACCGGGCGTCGATCACGGCCAACAGCCCTTCATGAGCATCGCCATGGCGGCTGATCTCGCTGGCTGCGGCTCAAAAAGCCTCGCCGGTCCGGTGCTGCACCCCGAGTATGGTTTTATGTACTTCGGCGCCATCGTCACGACCATGCCGCTGCCTGCAGACAGCCCACCCGGGACCCCGGCCTGTCCGGCGCCCGAATGCGTGGAAATGTACTCGGCCGAAGGCCTGACGCCCTGCACCCGGGTGTGTCCGATCGAATCGGGCGGTTGTCTCGGCGGCCGCATCGAGGGTGGCAGAATTGTGGAGAGGCAGTACGACCAGGCGCGTTGCGCGACGCGTGTGCAGAACTACTGGGTGCCCGGTTTCCAGAAAGTGCTGGGCGAGACATTGCGCGAAAAGGACAGCGAAAAGCAGAAAATGATGCTGTATTCCAGTATGTTCAGCCGCACTCTGTGGTCGATGACCTACTCCAATGTGAGCCAGGGGCAGTGCGCGGAGTGCATGCGCGTATGCCCGCTGGGCCGGGCGCATCGGACAAGACAGTAATTTTTACCAGGCGGTAATTCAAACAGTCAAGGAGTTGATTATGGGCTTTTATTTTGTAGATCCAAAAACCTATCGAAAATACAGGGACCAGGTACTGGAACTGTCCCATGCCGTCCAGGTCAATTTCCAGGAACAACTGCCTGCCGGCAAGCGGCAGCCTGGTTTGTCCGACAGCCAGATCGCAGAACACCTGGGCATCAAGGAGCATGTGGTGCGCGAAATCCGTTGTGTCGCAGAGCGGGACAAGTATCCCATCGATGAGTTCGAAGCCGCCATTCGCTTCAAGAACAAGGCGTGTCGAGATTACGCCGAACGGGGCATGTCTTCGGTGATGAGCAAGTACGTCAAGCGCGCTAAAAAGGGATAGAACTCTGGCCCGGGTCCAGTCAATCATGATAAGACCATTTATCATTCAGATTTTGTCGATGCACGGGACATCACAGGGACGTCTTCAGGTTCCCGGCAGGAAATTCTGCCTGCAGTTTGGAATAGCCGTGTTTGCGGTAGTACTGATGAGCCTGGTCAGCACAGAAGCACACGCCCAGGACGAAAATGAAACCTGCCCCTGTTTTAGCTATGAGGAAGTCGAATCGATTTTCCTGAGAGGAGAACAACTGACTGCCCAGGAGGGCACGAGCGCCTGTCATACAGCGGATTATTCTGTTGAATGCAATGCGGAAGTTGTGGTTTGGGATCAAGATTACGCGATCGTCGCCCAGGCCCGTGTCGAGTGGTTTGACTTTGATCCCAGCCGTTGCGAATACATTGATACCGCGGGCGATCCAGGCGTAGAACGTAATATCAGCTGGCCACATCCAGCCCCTGAAGCTGTAGCCAGGGCCTGCTTCAACATTATTACCAGTGTAATTGCGAAGTCTGACACGTCCGGCAAGTGCGAAACTTACCCGTGATCAAAACTGGCGGTCCAGATCCAGTCGCAGTTCCTCTACCTTCGAAAACCAAACTCCAGTGAAAAGAACTGCGGGTTCAGCGCGGCCAGCGGCTCACGCAGCAATGCCAGTTGCGACTCAGGTCCGTGGACTTCAAGACGTGTAATGTCGGAGATTTTTAACGCTTCGTTCAGTAATGCACCCACGTTATCCAGGTGGAAAAGCAAAGATTCTGCATCTTTATAACCCTCGCGGCAGTGAGCCTCATCACCACTGAAACTGAAACCATAAAACAGGCAATTCGGTTCCGAAATCGTTTTATCCACAAATTCCTCACAGCCACTCTTGAAGTCGGCCAGTTTGCCTTCGTGGACCTTGAAATAGGGGACAATTGTGCAACAAGTGTCGGGTGTGGTCATTGTCGTTTCCTTTGTTGAAAAACCCATGCTGTTTAATATAGGCGAAGATTCAGGAAAATTCCCGTTGATAGGCATCGGCGGCCTGCAACAGGGCGGCTTCTTCAGATGAGGCGACCCTGGCTTAACTTGTTGGCAAGCCACTTACCCGGCTGCAACATTGACTGACACCCTTTGTTTTCTGCCCGATTTAAACGTCAGGGTCATATCGACCTTCTGTCCCGTGGTCAAGTGTCGATGCGGTTTCTTCAACATCAAATGCATGCCGCCGGGTTTAAGCTGAATTTGGCCGTTTGCCGGGATAATCATGTCAGTGACTTCGCGCATCTCCATCAGGCCATCGACTACCGCCATCTCATGCACTTCGATAATTTCACATGAGTTACTTTCAACTTTTACCAGGATCACTTGCTCGGACCCCACATTTACCAGCGTCATATATCCGGCATTCACCTTCGCTTTGGAATCCGCTTCCCGAACCCATGCATTCATGATTGCAACCACATCACCTGCCGGATTTTCCCGGCCGACAGTAAATGATTCCGTCTTGGACGCCTCCGGGTCTTGTTGTTCGGGCGCTCCTGCCAGCCTGTGCGTTTCCTCGTCGATATACGAGATGAGCGCTGTTGCATCCTGCTGATTCAAACGCATATTGGGCATGGCCAGATTGTTGTATTTTTTGTACAGCGCCATCGCGACAGGGTCTTTCTTTGCCAGCATCTGGTCCGGCGCTCTCAACCAATTGAGGAGCCAGCCCATGTCCCGCTGCCTGGTCACGCCCAACAGATCGGGTCCCAAAGCACCGTTTTGTTCATGACCTGTGAGGGAATGACAGTTCGCACAGCGAGTGCGAAATAGTTGTTCACCCCTCGGAATGCTGCGCAATTTTGGCGCACTCGCATAGTTCCTCTCCGCCTGAGCGCCTTTCCATCCGCTTAACCAGTTTCCCAGCTGATCGGCCAGTACATAGGTGTTTTCAAAGGGAGAGCGCTTCATCCAGCGGCCCGTGGCCTGATTGCCGATGATCATGCTCACGTTGTGATTGTTGGAGCCGTCCTGGATTTCCTCGATGTACAGGCCGAGCTTCTTGCGCAGTTCGATAATATCCGCCTTGTCACCGGTCAGAAATGTCCAACGCGCCCCAAACCTTTCCCTGTACTCCTGGAGTACAGGCGGGGTATCGTTTTCCGGATCGATCGTGACAGAGTAAAAGAAAACTTCCTTTCCCATCCGGTCGCCCAGAATATTCTGTACTTTCACCAGTTGAGCTGTCTCTAAAGGGCATGTGTCGGGGCAAGTGGTGTATATAAAGTTAATGGCGACCACTTTTCCCTTGATGAGATCATCGAAGAAACGGACTGATTCCCCGTCCTGGGTGGTTAAAATGACATTGGGGAAATAGTCCTCGCCCCAGGGTGAGGCTGCTGCAACGGAGATGTTGCTGCACAGCAGCATGACAAGCACTGCCACCCAAAAATACCTGTAGGTAGCCTTGTTCATCCGGAAACTGCAGACTCGAACTGGGCTAATTTCGGTTTGCGTCAAGGCTGCGCGCCTTGTGAATGGCCGCATCCAGGGTCATCGGCGTCGGGCAGTTGACGACATGTATCGGCAAGAGGCTATCGAAATCATAGTCATTCGCCCCGGTGTTGGTGGGTGGTAATTCGAGAATTTCCACCAGGCCGTCAGCCCGAAGTTCCTGAAGCCTGTCCAGGCCTTTGACAACCTCGGTTTGCGGCACCAGCCAGTGGGTAAATCCGATATGCCACATCGGGCTGTAGCCCTCTTCCGGCATAAAGTAGGACGGGACACCGATCTGGCCACCGAAAGGCCCACCACCGAGCAGTCCGTTTCCGTCCTCGATGGTGTCTGGATAGGTCGGGCGCAGATGTGCGCCGGGCAGGAACTGAACCAGGGGTACTGCTGCGCCGGCCAGGTGCTCGTGTTTCGGCACATAGGGCACACCCATCGCGTTCGCCGGTCCTGCCGGGAAAGAATCCAGTACGACATAGTACGGCAGGTAATCACCCTCTGCAGACCACGACTTGTGCAGTTTAAAGGACGCGTAGGGGACTGGTGCGCCGGTCTCGAGCGCCAGCATATGTCCGGAGTCAGTCAAACCGCCCCAGGTGTTACCGTTGTACATGCAAGTTGTGTTCGCCGGACGATCCGGGAAGCTGACGCAAGTCTGGTCGATCCTGGGATGCTCCCAGGGTTCGTCTCCCCACTTGGCGAAGATCGCGTTGACGATCACGTTTTTGCCATCGATGGTCACACGACGAAGTGGCGAATAGGTATTGTTGGGATCCTGCGGCGGAAGGCCAACCGGGTTACCCCCATTCAGTGCGGTAATCGGATTTGGCAGGTCGCCGTAGAACGTCCATTCTCCTTCCCCTGACACGCTGGCTTCAGATGTAGCCGCTACCGGCGTATCAGCCAGTCTGCCAGCCCATGCCAGACCCATTTCAGCAGCCAGGTCCTCATCGCTGACGTCATGCAGGAAGTACCAGACTTCGGTTTCCACCCCATGCTCATCGATGTTGGTACCCTTCGACAGCTTGTATGTGGCAATACCCCGCTCGTTATCCGGGAAAGGATCTTCATCCAGAGCATCGCCGATAAAATGATCCCTGATGTCATCCAGTTCGGTGAATTCAAAATCCCTCACCCAGGTAGACACTGGCTCAAACGAGGGTCCAAACTCTCCAGTGCCGTCACCCGTTCTGGCCGTAGGCAGGGCAACGGTGTCGACATAGCTGACGCCGTCCCAGGAAGGCATGGGTGTCGGCATCAACTTGACCTGTCCCGGGTTCTCGATATCCCAACGCAGAAGCATGGCGTGATCTTCGTGCTGCGTATTGTGACAGTGCTCCATGAAAGTTCCGGCAAACTCCCTGAACCGCAGGGCTATTTCAACCAGAGTTCCGCTGTCGGGCTGTGGGCCTAAACGGTATACGTCTTTGCGGGCCCATCGCTCCCACTCGGGTGGCGGCCGGCCATCCCGGCGCAGAATAATGCCTTCCTCAAAGTGGATATGCACCGGGTGGCTCCAGGTGCCACTGTTGACCAGGCGCCATACTTCCAGGCCACCTGAGTTTTTGCTGGGTGCTGCAGAAAGGCGTCGTGGATCCATGCCGAAACCTTTACCACCATCGGTTTCAATGACCCAGGGCTTGTCGTCCGTGGGTTGCCTTTCAAACTCGAAAGAGCGATGCAGGGCATTCGCCAGTTCTTCTTCGGTGGGTTGGCGTAGCGGAATCATGGTTTTCCGGCCTGCAATGTATTCTGCCGGATCCAGGCTCAAATCTTCGCCATCGTATTCGTGTACACGAAATTCCAGGAATTTACCGACAACCGGGTCGCCGTTTACCCAGCGATCAGGCGTGCCGTCATCGTCATCATCCTTCATCATCGGTGCGTAGGCGCCACTTACGATATCTGCCAGTGGTATCACCGCATCGGTAACCTGTCCGTTTTTGTGCTGCAACATGTTGATCATGTAGATCCTGTCGCCCGGTTCGAACTGGCTGAAGTCAACAATGATGTCATAACGCTCCGCGATACCCTGGGTGGGCAACTGGCCATTCTCGAAATAAACGGTGTGCTCCATGATGTTGCCGTCATTTGCGACCATGTAGAAAGGCACAGGATCACCAGCTTCATCCACCAGGGCAAACTTGAAGTAGCGTGACACGGAACCATTCAACAGGCGCAAACGGTACTGGCGGGCGCGCACATCAAGAAAAGGCTTGTAGAGCCAGTTCACGGTCATCACGTCGCCGATGAAACCCTTCACGTTGAAAGGGTTAAACCATAATTGTCCTTCGCTGTCCCAGGCCTTTTCGGCAAGCAGCAGGTTGACATCGTAGTCCCGGTTGCCCCAATCCAATGAGGCGCCACTGGGCAGGCGCAGGTTGACACCGTCGTCCAGCACTTCATTACCGCGATCAAGCGCGCTGTAGTAATTCATCATGGCGGCATTGCCCTTGTAGACATTTTGCGCCGTGAAGTCGAGCATGTGATCGTGAAACCAGTGTGTACTCATGGTCTCACGCCAATCACCCGGAACCTGTTTGATACCACCCTCGCCGTCTGGCGCTCCGGCCCTGGGATCTTGCGCACGGGTATTGATTGAATCGTGACCTGCTAGCGCTACTGGCCAGCGATAATCATAGAACTGGCCGGGGAAGAAGAAAGCGTTGGTATAGCCGTCACTCTCAGCCGGGTTATGGCCGTTGTGCTCGTGGGTGCTGAGAGTATGAACACCAAAGCCGTGGTTAGCCGCCACGTCGATAGGCAGCGCGTTGTAGTGGCGCATCAGTATGGGTTGACCATAACGAACGTTAAGAAGCTTGGGTGGGAACGTCCCGTCAAACGTCCACAGCGCGGTATGATCCTGTATGGGCATATTCGGGTGGAATTTGACCTCAATACCGGATGTTGTACCTTCAAACCCTGCCGCACCTGCGGTGTTGTGATACAAGCCTCCGGGACCAAACTCACCCGCGTCATAACCGTGCATCTGCCTGACGTCACGCAAGCCGCCATTCACACGGGCGCCGGCTGTTGCGGTCTGGTAATACTCTTCAGGCCCAAACTCATTCCAACGTTGATGAGACCAGCCCTGACCAGGTGGCCGTCCCTCTGCCGGCGGACTATGCAGATCGCGGCCAATGTACGCTTCTATTTCGAACTCCCAGGGATTTAAATCATGGGTGTTGGCAGCCTGTGTTGGGAACGGCCAGATTGGCTGGGAGAGGAAGCCGTCGAGCCCATCAGGTGAACTCTGGGAATCTATCGGTGCCGGGAATGGTTGCCAATTATGCGGCCGTGCATGCATAAGATTTTCGAGGCGATCCGGACCAAACTCCTCGAAACGGAGCATTTGCTGGGTAAAAGCCCCGGCGCCAAACAAGGGACTTGGTGGTCCATTGCTTGGGACATTGAATTTACCGTCGTCTCGCTGATCTTCCGCTTGCAACACATTTTCAGCAGAAGCATCCTCGATGGTGCCTGTTTCACCACCCTCGAGCGCCCCTTCATTTGCTTCCGGGAGCCCCTCGGGAAGGTCGCCAAAAACAGGACCTGTCAGTGCAGACGGGTCACTTGGAGGAACAGGAGGATCGCGCCCGGGTTTTTGCTTTGAGTAAGCTAACGATGAAAAACACACGGTCACCAAAATCAGCAGGCTAATTAATTGACGAAATCGCCGTTTACCAAGCTTGTGGCGCCCGTAACCAGTCATTAGAAACTCTCCACTGTCCTGTTTTATTTACTTCATTTATTTCATTGTCGATATCACTCGACTGTGCGACTTTGCTGGCCCTGTTCATGGCAAAAACTCTCACCCGGGCGGGAACACATTTGCACCGGGGTAAGATATAGCGTCGCTTATATAAGTTAGTATAGGTCAAAATCAGATTTTTACATCGACACAGGCCTTAAACTGATTGCAACAGGACTGGAGAGTGAACGATGAGCGGTGATGCCCGGCGCTCACTGGGATTCTGGCGCAGCTGGAGCCTGGTTGTAGGCGGCACGATTGGTTCGGCAATTTTCATGATGCCGGCAGTCATGGCGCCGTATGGCGGCATTGGTCTGCTGAGCCTGGCGGTCGCAACGCTGGGTGCGCTTTCAATCGCAATGATGTTTGGCAACCTTGCGCGCCGCGTAACGGTGACGGGGGGAGCATACGCCTATACGCGCGCGGGCCTCGGCGATTTTGCCGGGTTCCTGATTGCCTGGGGCGGATGGATCGGTCTTTGGGTGTCCTGTACCGCCATTGCCATCGCATTTGCCGCTTACCTGGGAGCCGTGGTGCCGGTGATCGGGGCCAGTCCGATGCTGACGGCAGTGGCAGGGCTGTCTCTGATCTGGATCGTGGTCGGTGTCAATGTCGCAGGCGTGCGCGAATCCGGTATCGTCAGCCTGGCCACCACCATTCTCAAGTTGCTTCCGCTGGTGCTCATCGGCTGCATCGGTCTGTTGTTTGTCGAAGCCGAAACCTTGCCGGCAATTCACCCCGGCGAGGGCAATCCATTGCTTGTTTTCGCTTCGGTTTTTGCACTGACATTCTGGAACTTTCTCGGTATCGAGTCAGCCACCGTCCCGGCTGAAGATACTCTGAATTCCGGCAAAACCATTTCACGGGCGACGGTAATTGGCACCCTGACCGTTGGCCTGGTTTACCTGCTGGTGAATTTCGTGGCGCTCGGCGTATTGCCCACCGAAGAACTTGCGGCATCAACGTCACCGCTGTCGGATGTAGGAATCCGCTTAATCGGCGGGATTGGCGGGGTGATCGTCGTCGTTGGCGCCCTCGTCTCTACAGCAGGTTGCATCAATACCACCTTGCTTGCGGCAGGCCAGATGGCCATGGCTGCCGCCCGGGACGGATTGTTTCCTGGTTTATTTGCGCGGCTTTCAGCCCAGCATGCGCCTTCAGCGTCGTACATACTGTCAGGCATGCTGGCCAGCCTGCTCTTACTCCTCAACTTTGCCAAGGGCCTGGTCGCGGCCTACACCTTTATCCTCCTCATCGCCACGCTGACGACTGTCATTCCCTACGCTTTCTCGGCTATTTCCGGCCTGATATTGCAGAATCGCGATCCATCCATCAGCCGTGCTCACCGCTTACGCGAGGGTGGCGTCGCCGCAATCGCTTTTGGCGTGTGCATGTGGATCATCGCCGCTTCGGGGTTCGAGACCGTCTACTGGGGCTTCCTGTTGTTAATGGCGGGGCTGCCGATTTACGTGATGGTGACCCGGGTTAATCTTTGATTACTTGTAGCCCGCGGCTTGCAAGGAGAACAGGCGGGCGTAGTGGCCATCGAGCTTGATCAGGTCTTCGTGGCTGCCGCGTTCGATGATTCTTCCGTTTTCGATGACGACGATCTGGCTGGCCATTCTTACCGTCGAGAAGCGGTGTGAAATGAGGATGGCGATGCGGTTTTTGGTGAGTTTGCGGAAATGCTCGAAGATTTTGGCCTCGGCGGCGGCATCCATGGAGGCGGTGGGCTCGTCCAGCACCAGGATGTCGGCTTCTACGCGCATGAAGGCGCGGGACAGGGCGATTTTCTGCCACTGGCCGCCGGAGAGTTCCTGGCCGTCTTTAAACCACTTGCCGAGTTGGGTGCTGTAACCAACCGGCAAGCCTTCGATGATCTCGTCGGCCATGCCTTTGCCGGCGGCTTCGCGCCAGCGTTCCTCGTCTTCGAAGTGGCGCACGTCGCCCACGCCGATGTTTTCGCCCACCAGGAACTGGTAGCGGGAGAAGTCCTGGAAAATCACGCCGATGCGCTGGCGCAACGCGCTTTCCTGCCAGTCGTTGAGATCCATGCCGTCGAGCAGGATGCGGCCCCGAGCGGGGCGGTACAGCCGGGTCAACAGCTTGATCAGCGTAGTCTTGCCGGACCCGTTTTCGCCCACCAGCGCCAGTGATTCGCCGGGCTGAATGTGCAGATCAATGTCCACCAGTGCAGGTTGGCTGGCGCCCGGGTAGGTGAAGCTGACATTTTCGAAGCGGATGCCGTCATCGGGCAGCGGACCGCGCAACTTGCTGGCGTCGATGACCGCGACCGGGGTTTCCAGGAATTCGTACAGGGTGGAAAGGTACAGGTTGTCCTCGTACATGCCGCCGATCGCGGACAGGATGGCCGAGACCGCTGACTGACCCTGTCTGAACAGCATCAGGTACATGGTCATCTGGCCCAGGGTAATGAGGCTGGCTACGGCCGCGACCGCAATCCAGGCATAGGCTCCGTACAGGGCCAGCGTGCCGATCAGCCCCAGCACAAACCCCCACCCGTCGCGGCGGATGGCCAGGGCCCGGTCCGCTATGTACAAGCGATGAAAGATGTCCCGGTAGCGGTCCAGCAGCAGCGGGCCGAGCCCGAACAGCTTTACTTCCTTGACGTTGTCATCGCGCGCCAACACGTTCTCGAGGTACATCTGCATGCGGGTCTCGGGTGAGCGCCAGCGGAACAGGCGGAAAGCTTCGCCCGAAAACTTCGTTTCGGCAAAGAAAGCCGGCAACCCGGCAAGCAGCAGCACTGCCACGGCCCAGGGCGAGAACTGCACCAGCAGCACACCGTAGCTGAGCAGTGATACCAGGTTCTGAACCAGGCCAAAGGTTCGCTTTACCAGCGAAAGCGGCCGGCTCGAGGCTTCGCGCCGGGCCCGGGTGAGCTTGTCGTAGAACTCGGCGTCCTCGAACTGGGCCAGTTCCAGCGTCAATGCTTTTTCCAGGATCATCACGTTCACGCGCTGGCCCAACTGGGCGCGCAGCAGCGCCTGGCACAGGGAGATTCCCCGCTGGGCGCCAGTCAAAGCTGCAACGATTGTGGCCTCGATGGCCACCAGCGTGAACACTCGCGACATTGAAATGACGCCGGAATCCTGTGTGGCGCTGGTGGCCGCGATCACCGCATCGATGATCAAGGCACCCACCCAGGCCATTGCTGCCGGCAGCACGCCGGCCAGCAAGGTAAGGACGGCCAACACTACTGTAAGCCAGCGGTTGGTGGTCCACACCAACTCCATCGCCCGGCGGCTGTAGCGGAACACGCCGAGGAAGCCACGGGTGGTGGCGTCAGCAGGAGGTCCGGGTGGGGAGCGATAAGCCATGGGTGTAATGGTACAAGCGATTGCAGTAGCGTGCTTGCGTGAGAACTGTAGAAAGAGGTCGCTCTAGCTTGATCTGGTTTCCATGTCCGCCAGCCAGCTTTCCCAGCGTGGATCATCGTGCAGGGGCCTGAGGAAAGGGGAAGTGAGCATCGCCTTCAGGTACTGCCAATCCCACGAATTCCTGCCGGTTTCTAAAATCCTGTCAGTGGCTGAAGCCAGCCACTTGCACGACTCGTCCAGGTCGCCCTGGAATGCGTAAATCTCGGCGAGGCGTGTTGCGGATTCGACACCGGGGTCTGCCGTAAGGCGTTCAATGGCTGCATTGGCTTCGACTTCCTGCCCTCTCACGTGATGCACAATAGCCATGCCCTGGTCCCTGGCGATGCCCTCCGGAAGTTGCTGTATGAGGACCCCGGCTTCCTCATATTGCTGCTGGAGAACAAGGGTTTGCACCAGGCTGTCGTTAATTTGGTCCACCATTTCAGGGTTCAGTTCCAGGGCGTTGAGGTACTCGACCTCAGCCTCGTCGAAACGGCCGGCGTCAAATAAGAAACCTGCGAGGTTGCCTCGATTGACAAAACCCAACGGATCCAGGGCTACCGCCCGGCGCTGCAGTTCGATGGCTTGCTCAAAATTGGCTTCATCTTGCGCTCCGCCAGCGGCTATGGAGAGTACGAGCGCACTGTTTTGCCCGTATCGCAGGGCCTGGTCATAATGCTGCTGGGCCGTGTCCATATCTGAAAGTTTCCTGTAGTACTGGGCGAGGCGAATGTGGGCCTCGGCGTGATTCGGGTCAAGTTCCAGGGCCTTTTCCAGCAACACCTTGCTCCTGGTCATCATTGCTTCCCAGGGAATCTCCTGTTTGTGGGCCTGAACTGTCATTGGCCCAACCAATCCAACCCATGCGTCGACCAGGTTCGGGTCGATTTCCAGCGCCTGCTCGTAGTGCTTCATGGCACGTTCGCTGTCACCAGGACCACGCCGGCTGTGGAAAAACTTTCCCTTCAGATAATGCCCGTAGGCCTCCGCATTGGGGGTGTTCGATACAGAAGCCGATACAGGTGTGTAGCCATCGCCCAGTAGCTTGACCTTCAGCACTGCTGCCACCGAACGGGCGATCTCGCGCTGCACCGCGAAAACATCGTCCAGCGAGCGGTCGTAGGTCTGTGACCACAGGTGTGCACTGTTGGAGGCTTTCACCAGCTGGGCCGTGATGCGCACCTGGTCACCATTCATACGTACACTACCCTCGAGAACGCTGGCCACGTTCAACTTGTGCGCAATGGTCTCGATATCGGCGTTCTGATCCTTGAACGAAAACGAAGACGTCCGTGAAATGACGGTCAGTTCCGGGGTCTGGGCCAGCAGGTTCAGCACTTCCTCCGATATGCCATCGCCAAAGTACTCCTGGTCACCCTTTGGGCTCATATCCACGAAAGGCAACACCGCTACGGAGCCTGGCAGAATAGAAGCCTGAACATAGCTTGGCATACGATCTTCAACGTGCTGGATTCTCGCATTCCACCAGTTCACGGCAATGGCCAGCGCCAGGACTATGGCTGCGCCCACTGACCAGCGGGAGGGCCGGCGGCTACTCATGAGGGAATCAAGCGCCCCTGGCGCTACCGGGCCTTCGTCAGGCTTGTGAACCGTAACCGGGACATCAAACAAATACCCCCGGCGGGGAACGGTCAGGACCATTTCCCGCGAAGTGTCACCCAGTACCTTGCGAATCTGGATCAGGCATTGCGTCAGGGAGTCTTCGGTCACGACAACGCCGGGCCATACTGCGCCCAGCACTTCGTCTTTGGTGACCAGCAGGCCATGGCGTTCAACCAGGTAACTAAGAACTTTGAAACACTTGGGCCGCAACGGGACGTCCGCACCGTCCTTCAACAGCGCGCCACGATCCACGTCGAGCACAAATGCGCCAAATAAGTAGGTGCGGTGGTCTGCACCCGGCGCCGGCCCCTTGTTGGATGTTGTTGCCACTGGCGGGCACTCTCCAAACTTTCACCAAGCCATAGTTAAACTTTAGCAGAACTTTCGGAGTTTGCTTGACCTGCCGCCTGTAGCCTAACTTGTGATACACAACATAAGCTGCGCAAAAGCGCAATAAACAGGAGAGTTAACATGACTATTCGATCTGGTATTACGGGGGCTCTGGCAATCTTGGCCCTGCTTCTCTGCTCCGGTCTCGCACTGGCGGGCGGAAAAAACGAAACAGCCGCGACCAACTGGGTGGTAATCATCAATGACCCGGGCGCCTGCGCTCACTCACCCTGCGAGGAAGGCGATATTTTCGGGTCACTGCCCGACAATCCGACCATGGCCACGGTATGTTACCTGACCGGACAGAGCGTGCAGGCCAATGGGCGCGCCACATTTGCTGGCCGGTTTGCCGAAGGCACCAACTTTGGATGCTTCTTTCCGTTCGCGGATCCCGCAATGGGACTGATGGACGCCGATGCCGCAGAGATTCACATGGTCCTGCAGGAGCATGGCTGGTCACTGAAATCCGGTTACGGGCTGGAAGAGCAGGTCGCGTACTTCATGGGCGAGTGCAACCCTGATTGTGTCGACACACAATTTACCATCCATTCGCCTGGAGACGCGGATGCTGGCGTATCGGTAAGCAACATCTATCGCTTCAACGACGGCTCAATGGTCGATGGCGCCACTTCGACCCTGATTCGTGAAGATGGCGGCATACGGATGATCAACCACACCCGGCTCGGCGAAGACGAATAAGACACAGTAACTGGCATGATTGGGAGGGGTGAGGGGGGCGAAAGCCCCCCCTTTTTTGTGCAGGATCGTTGGAGGTTCCGGCTAACAGGACGCCCGTCAAAAAAGAAGCATTTACTGCTTTAAATCTCTATTTTACTTGACCTTAATCAGGGTATTTGACGCACTCGGCCATAAGATTACAGGTGACGGAAAAGAACAACAGGAACGTTGCCTATGAAGTGGACACTGGTTGTCTCTAATGGCCTTGATAACGTTCTGACCTCGCTGGCTGAAGGCCGGGATGTTTACGCCCTGGAAAGGCTTGAAAGTGGCAATTACAAGCTGAAGCAGTCCTCTGCATGGCTGCCTGAACAGCATACGCTTGGCGCTTTTCGTTCAATTGAACCCCTCAAAGCGCTATTCTTCCCCGCCCGTGAATTTATCGGCACATGGCAGAAACTGACCATCCGTAAGCCGATGCGTGAGCGCATCGTTTTCGGCGTTAAAAACTGCGACCTTTCGTCGCTTGCGATTTACGATCACGTGTTCCTGCAAGGAGTCTGTCCGGATCCATACTATGAAGAGGCGCGTGAAAAAACCATCCTGGTTTCCACTGATTGTTCCAGCCAGCTCGATGTGTGCTTCTGCCCGGCCGTGGGCGAACAACCGTATGCGGAAAAAGGCTTTGACATCAACATCGCAGAGACGCCCGCCGGATATGTGATAGAAAGCGGCACGGAGCGGGGCGCGAAACTTCTGCAGTCTGCGCAGCAATACCTCAAAGAGGCCGGTCCGGAATTGCTCGAAGTCTTCGAACAACAGCGAGCCAGGCGGTACGGGGAACTGATGGAACACAGCGAGGCCCACGGACTGAAACCCGGTATGGACCTGCGTGTAGCCATCGAAGGATCGTTTGAATCGGAGCTGTGGAAGGATTTTGCCAAAGACTGCGTCGAATGCGGCGCCTGCAATTTTATTTGCTGCACCTGCCATTGCTTCCTGCTGGCCGACGGCGTGAACGCCGACGGTATGCCGGCACGCACCAAGCTGTGGGATGCCTGCCTGTACAACGGCTTCGCCCGCACCGCCGGCGGCGGCAATCCCCGACACCTGCGCGCCGAGCGCCTGCGCAATCGTTTTGATAAGAAATTCAGCTTTTTCCCGCAGGTATTGGGGAGATACGCCTGCGACGGATGCGGGCGTTGTACCGAAGCCTGCATCGCGAATATCGATATACGGGACGTATTAAGGAGGGCCGTCGATGAATCCGACGCTCTACATGCCCATACCGGCGACCATTGAACGAATAACGGCAGAAACACCCGACATCAAGACCTATACAATTCGTCCTGATGAACCGATGCCGTTCAAGGCCGGACAGTTCGTCGAACTGGCTGTGCCGGGTATTGGCGAGGCGCCATTCACGCCCTCTTCCTCACCCAGAATCTCAGATCACATGGAAATCACCATCATGCGCACCGGCCGGGTGACCGACTGGCTGGACACGATGAAAGTGGGCGACGAAGTGGGCGTGCGGGGGCCGATGGGCCGTGCTTACCCCATCGACGACTTCCATGGCCGGGAAATCCTGATCGTCGGTGGTGGCTGCGGGGTTGGACCCTTACGCTCACTGCTGCTGGCGCTGGTCGAGGACCTGGACAGCTATGCGCGCATCATCGTCCGCTATGGCGCACGCACGCCGGACAGCATCGTGTTCCGGGATGCACAGATGCACGGCTGGAACCAGGGCGGCGCCCTGGACGTAATGCTGACCGTGGACGAGGGTAATTCGGGCTGGGACGGCCACGTCGGAATGATCACCTCAATCATGACGGAAGATTACCTGGACTGCCACGCGGACGACGGCGTTGCCGTCATGTGCGGGCCACCGGTGATGATGAAATACGGCACCGAGACGCTGCTTGAGCGTGGTTATCGCCCTGAAAACATCTATCTCTCGCTGGAACGTAATATGAGTTGCGGCGTCGGCCAGTGCGGCCATTGCCGCCTCGGCCGCTACTACGTCTGCAAGGACGGGCCGGTATTTTCCTACGACGAGATCCAGAACAATCCGAGGTTGTGGGATGACTGATGCCAACAACAAAAGGTTGATCATCGACCTGGAGAAATGCGACCGCTGTGATAGCTGCGACGTGAGCTGCGATTACTATCAGCGGCCGCATGCACGGGACCACGGCATGCTCAGCCTGCGCGAGCGTGCGACCTTTTCACTGGTGTGCCGGCAATGCCTGTACGCAAGCTGCATTATCGCCTGCCCGTTCGACGCCATCGAGCGCCAGGACGACGGTATCATCAAGCGCTACAACCTGCGTTGCGTCAGTTGCAAGTCGTGCGCGCACGCCTGTCCCTTTGGCACCATTTACCCCGAAATGCTGCAATTTTACGAAACCCGCTGTGACCGCTGCCTGGGCCGCAATGAAGAAGCCCCTCCGTGCGTGGCCAGTTGCAGCCAAGGTGCGCTCGAATACCGTGCACCAGGCCCCGGCGAGGCGGATATACACATCGTCGATGAGTTCCTGGCGGCCCGCACCCAGGCCTGGGTGAAAGAAGAGGTGACAACATGAGCGGCAACACAATCTTCCTGGAGTTCCTGCTGTTTCCCGGCCTGCTGTTCACCACCATCGCCGGTCTGTTGACCAGTTGGGTGGACCGCAAGGTAACGGCGCTGGTACAAATGCGCCTCGGCCCGCCGTTCCTGCAACCTTTCTATGACATCCGCAAGCTATTTATCAAGGAAACCTGCGTGCCCGAGGACGGCGCCATCGGCCTGTTCCTGCTGGCGCCGCTGATTGGTTTTGCCGGGGTCACGCTGGCTTCCATGATCCTGTGGCGCACCCTGCTGGATTTCGAGGCTACCTTCGTGGGCGACCTGATTGTGCTGATATATCTGCTGATCCTGCCTGCGCTTGGCGTGGTTTTAGGTTCTTTTGCATCCCGGAACCCGCTGGCGTCGCTGGGCGGCAGCCGGGAAATCAAACTGATGATCGCCTACGAATTGCCGCTGGTGCTGGCGGTGCTGGTGCCGGTTATCCAGGCCAACAGCATCCGCCTCGGCGACCTGTTGTCAGGACCATCTCCAGCCGCGACGGTGTCGGGCGTGCTGGCGCTGCTGGTCGCCATCGCCTGCATGCAGGCCAAACTGACTATCGTGCCGTTCGATGCGCCCGAGGCGGAAACCGAACTCACCGGCGGCGTGTTCATGGAGTACTCCGGTCCGCCGCTGGCGATGTTCAAGCTGACCCGGGCAATGATGTTGTTCACGATGCCGGTATTCCTGGTCGTACTGTTCTTCGGCGGCGCGGTCAGTGGCCCGGGTTGGCTGCCAAAACTTACCGGTTTCATTGTGTGGTTCCTGCTGGTTGCGATCACCATCGTGCTGCGCAACACCACACCGAGGGTCCGAACGGACCAGGCCGTTCGCTTTTTCTGGGGGCCAGTGAGTGTGATCGCGATGCTGGCGGTCATGCTGGCCTGGATAGGATGGTGAGAGTATGAACTATGCAATCAACGCACTGACGCGCTCATTGAACGTCTTTCACCTTGGGGGCAGCGCCTGCAACAACTGCGACATCGAGATTCTCGATGCGCTGACACCGAGGTATGACCTCGAACGCTTCGGTATCACGCTGGTCGGCAGCATCCGCCACGCAGATGTGTTGCTACTGTCGGGCATATTCAACAAGAAGTCGGCTATTCGCATGCAAGAACTGATCGCCCAGGCGCCCAAGCCTTACCTGGTCATCGCGATCGGCGGCTGCCCCTGCACCGGGCTGATGTTCCGCGACTCCTACAACTGGGACCGCATGCCGGGTGAGTACGTCCACATCGACGCCTTCATTCCAGGCTGCCCGCCCAAACCGGAAGCCATCATATCCGCTGTCGTGAAGTTGGTGGATGCTTTGCGCAGCGGCGCACTGGTGCCCGGCTGCTTGCAAGAGCCTTCCGAGGCCGGGGAACTGGTGCCCGAAGCTGCCGGCGCGGCCGAGCTGAATTAGGAAGAGGACAACATGGGAATTGATGACACCATCACAAAAATCAGTGCGGAACTCGGCGACCGGATGCTGGAAATCGACCGGCATTCCGATAAACGGGCCTACCTGGAGATCGCACCGCAAACGGTCATCGCGTCCGCCCAACTGATGTATCAAAAGCTCGGTGCCCGTTTCCAGATCGCCACCGGCGTCGATATCCGCGAAGGCTTCGAGATCATGTACCACTGGGTGCTGGATGACGAGGGACTTATCATCACGATGCGTACGATGCTGGATCACGAGAAGCCTGAAGTGGACTCCATCGCCCCAATATTGCCCGCCGCGGAATGGATCGAGCGTGAGATGTGGGAACTGCTCGGCATCAATTTCCGCGGTCACCCGGATCTGCGGCACCTGTTGCTGGCTGATGACTGGCCCCAAGGCAATTACCCGCTGCGCCGCAATCATTCACCAGGCGCTGACGGCGGGGTAACGCCATGAGCAAACGAACCATCATACCCATCGGCCCTTACCATGCGCTGCAGGAAGAACCGGAGTTCTTCAAATTGCACGTGGAAGGCGAGACGGTCGTCCACCTGGACATTGAGTTGGGTTACAACCACCGCGGCATCGAGAAATTGTCTGAGTCGAAAGATTACGAGGAAACCGTATTCCTGGTCGAGCGAATCTGCGGAATTTGCTCGACCTCCCACCCGATTGCCTGCGTACAGGCAGTCGAAGAAGCCGGCGAAATCTTCGTACCCGAACGTGCGCTGTTCATTCGCAGCACCCTGGGGGAACTGGAGCGCATTCACTCACATTTACTGTGGCTGGGGCTGGCCGGGCACTTCCTGGGGTTCAACACGATCTGGATGTGGGCCTGGCGATTTCGCGAGGACGTGCTCAACATCCTGGAGCTGATTTCCGGCAACCGCAATCACTACGCCATGATGAAACCCGGCGGTGTCCGCCGCGATATCGACAAGGCCGACATTCCAGCCATCGATAAGTTGCTCGACGGCCTCAGGGATCCGATCGCGATGTTCCGGGACACGGTCATCGAGGACCCGCTGCTGAATGCCCGCACCAAGGGCGTCGGCATCCTCACCCGCGAGAAAGCCATTGCCTATGGCGCACTCGGACCAACAGCACGCGCTTCCGGCGTCGACATTGACGTGCGCCGCGACCATCCCGGCGCCGCCTACGGGATGGTGGACTGGGACGTCATAATCTGCCAGAACGGCGACGTGTTCGACAAAGCCGTGGTGCGCATCCTGGAGATGTTCGAGTCGATCCGGATCATCGAACAATGCCTGGTGAACCTGGAAACCGCGCAGGGGCCGATAGATTCGGATCCAAAAATCGTTGCGACGGGCGAGGGCATTGGCATTTACGAAGCACCGCGCGGCGAAGTATTCCACTATATCCGCTCAGATGGCAGCAACCGGCCGGTGCGGCACAAGGTACGCGCGCCCAGCTTCATGAATGTGCCCACCAACTGTGAGACGGTGCTGGGCGAAACCGTGGCCGACGCGACCATCATCCTGGCGGCGGTAGACCCTTGTTACTGCTGTACCGAACGCATGGCCGTAGCCGTGGACTGCGATGGCGGCGAGCGCTTGTGGGATGCACGGGACCTGATGCGGCTGTCGCTGGACAAGACGGACCGTTTAATGGAAGAAACCGGCTGGACCGGCCCCCGGCCACCCGATTATTTGTTAAAGGACTGAAGAGTAGAACATGGTCACTCACCTGATCACCCATCCAATGGTTTTGCCGGTAACGTTTTCGATGCTGGCGGGGCTGCTTTGTCTGTTGATCCCACGCGATGCGGACAGCACGCGTTCGGCGCTGGCGGTACTTTCCACTGCCGCTGTCGTGGCGCTGGTCTGGCCGTTGTTCCAACAGGCCGGAACGACGCTGGAACTGACGCCATGGCTGTCGCTGCGCATCGATACACTGAGTGCCTTCATCCTGCTGGCAGTGGCGTTCTTCGGCCTGTTTATCGCGATCTACTCGGTCGGCTACATGCAGGGCCGCGAACGTCACCGGGAATACTTCGCTTACCTGTTGTGGACACTCGGCATCAGCTGCGGTGTGATGCTGGCCAACGACTTGCTGTTCCTGCTGGTGTGCTGGGGTTTTCTCGGACTGCTGCTGTACCTGATGATCGGCATTGCCGGACCAGGCGCGGCCGATGCGGCGCGCAAGTCACTGATGATCATCGGCGGCTCCGATGCATTGCTGCTGTTCGGTATCGTCCTTTACTGGCAGTTGTCCGGCACGACCCGCATGGACGGCCCGGCAATGGCGCTGGACAGCCCGGTAGCCTATGTCGCTTTCCTGGCCTTCGTGGCCGCTGCCTTTGCCAAGGCCGGCGCGGTGCCGTTCCACACCTGGGTGCCGGATTTTGGGGAGAAAGCCGACGCACCGGTGTCGGCCTACCTGCCAGCCTCGCTGGACAAGCTGCTCGGCATTTACCTGCTGGTGCGCTGCGTGCACGACCTGTTCGTGCCGACACCAGCCTTGTACATGATGCTGATGGTAGTCGGCGCTGTCACGGTGCTCACCGCGGTGATGATGGCGCTGGTCCAGCACGACCTCAAACGCCTGCTGTCCTACCACGCAGTCAGCCAGGTTGGCTACATGGTACTGGGCATCGGCACCGGTACGGCCATTGGCCTGGCTGGCGGCCTGTTTCACATGCTTAACCACGCAATCTACAAGTGCGCCCTGTTTCTGTGCGCCGGTGTGGTCGAAAAAGAGGCCGGCACCACCAACCTCGACCGCCTCGGCGGGCTGGCGAAAATGTTGCCCGTAACTTTCATCGCCTTCACCGTGGCTGCCCTGTCCATTTCGGGTATTCCGCCGCTGAACGGTTTCGCCTCAAAGTGGATGATCTACCAGGGCATTATTGTTGGTGGTGGCGAGTCCAGCGGTGTGGGCTGGATCGTGTGGCTGGCCGTCGCGATGCTTGGATCCGCGCTGACCCTGGCCAGTTTCGTAAAAGTACTGCACGCTACATTCCTGTGCAAGCCTTCGCCGGAGATTCAAGAGGCCGCCGCCAGCGTGGGCATTCACGAAAGCAAACGCAGCATGCTGCTGCCACTGGTGGTTCTCGCCTCACTGTGCGTGATCTTCGGCGTATTTGCCTTCCAGGTGCCGCTTGGCCTGCTGATTTTCCCGGTGGTCCAGGTTGATGTGCCCGGCGTGTGGTGGGCCGGCCTGGCAACCATGCTGATCCTGGGCTCCATCGTCGTCGGCCTGCTTGTTTACTGGTTGACGATGCGTGGCGGCAAGTTGCGCCGGGTCAAGACCTATATCGGCGGTGAACTCCTCAAGGATGTGTACGTCAGCGGCGAGGAAGCCGGGGCCGGGCGGCACATCGAAGTGACCGGCGTCGATTTCTACGACACCATCGAGCAGTTGCCTGTATTGCGGCGGCTCTACACCCTCGCGCGGGAGAAAGCCTTTGACATATACGACATATTCCAGAAGGGCGTAAATTATGTCATCCAGATGCTGCGCTCACTCCATACCGGCATCCTGCCCACCTACCTGAGATGGTTTGTCGTGGGGCTGGTGGTGGTGGTCTGGGTAGTAACTCAATCGGAAAGTTGATATGACTGAATTACTCGCATTGCTGATCCTGCTGACGGTTATCGCCGCGATCATTACCGTGGTAACGCCCAACCTGTTGTATTCGGTCATCAGCCTGGGCGCCGTCGGTTTCCTGCTGGCCATCGTATTCCTGTTCCTTGCGGCGCCGGACATCGTCATCGTGCAGATTGGCGTCGAAGTGGTGAGCCTGGTGATCCTGATCCGCGCCACGCTGGGCCGCGACAAACATATGGTGAAAGTCTCCAAGCCCCTTGTTGGCGTCACCCTGGCTATGGCGCTGGTAGCGGTTATCGGCCTGTTCAGCATCCAGGTGTTCAACGAGTTTCCGGCATTCGGCACACCGGTTATGGAGCGTTTCACCGATGCACCTTCAGCAACTTACCTGCAGGACGGCCTGGAAGAGACCGGTGCGCCGAACATCGTCACCGCCGTGCTGCTGGATTTCCGAGCCTGGGACACCCTGGGTGAAGCGACCGTGCTGTTCTGTGCTGCGCTGGGTACTGTGGCAATTCTGAGGCGCAAAGCCCGGATCAGCGCCAAACGATCGGGGGATGACGCGACATGAACGCTAATAACAGACCAAACCCGGACAGACCAGGCCCTGGCAGACCGGACGACAATGGAGCCGGCATGAGCATGATCGTCAAGACCGTGACGCGGTGGCTGAAGGGGCCGATCCTGCTGTTTGGCATTTACATAGTGCTGTACGGCCACATCACCCCGGGCGGCGGTTTCGGTGGCGGTGTCATCATCGCCTGCTCATTCATCCTGATCACACTGGCCCTGGGTGAAAAAAATGGTCTGGACGTTTTCAGCAAGGGCCTGGCCTCGAGGCTCGACAGCGGCGGCCTGTTGATCTTCCTGTTTGTGGGCTGGCTGGGAACGTATCTCGCCGCGGGTTGGGCCAGCGGAACCTTTTTCGGGAATTTTATTGCCACCCCGGAACAGTCGTATTTCACGCTGCTCAGTGGCGGCACCATGCCGGTACTGAACATCGCCCTGGGACTCAAGGTCGCCAGCGCCCTGTTCCTGGTATTTACCGTTCTGACCGCGCTGCGCATCGCGCAGCCCGGACTTGACCTTGAAGAGAACCCCGAAGAGGAAGGGCCATGATCTATTCACTGTGTCTCCTGTTGATCCTGGTTGGCCTCTACGGAGTGGTTGCAAGCCGGCAAACGGTGAAAATCGTCATTAGCCTGGTGATCATGCAGCACGGCGTGCACCTGTTGCTGTTGCTGATTGGCTATCGCGATGGCGGTAGTCCGCCGATCGTCGATTCCACCACCACGCTCACGAGTTTTGCCGGCCTAACAGTGGATCCATTGCCGCAGGCCCTGGTGTTGACGTCCATCGTCATCGGGCTGGGTGTGCTGGCCTTGATGGTGGCCCTGTGCGTACGGCTGTATGACCGTTATGGAACCTTCGACGTGACCGAAATCCGGCGCTTGCGAGGTTAGCTTGTGAGGTTAATTAAAGGAATCTATTGATGGCAAGTAATATCCAGGTTCTGATTCCCTTGTTCGTGGCCCTGCCACTGGCGGTGTCGCTGCTGATCCAGATAGTGGCCCGCGGGCGTCCGGTAATGGCCGAATGGCTGGCCAATGCCACGATGCTGGCGCTGGTGCTGATGACTTGTTATGCCATCGGTGACACCGGCCTATATCACATGGGCGGCTGGCCAACGCCCATCGGCATTGACATGCGGCTCGATGCTTTGGCCAACCTGCTGCTGCTGGCCGTCAGCCTGGTGGGTTTCGCGGTCGCACTGTACTCGGTCGACTATATGCGGCGATTCACGGCTCGGGGCCATTTTTACAGCCTGTTCCTGCTCATGGTGACCGGCATGAACGGCGTTATCCTGGCCGGGGACCTGTTCAACCTTTATGTCTTTCTCGAAGTCGCAGCGGTCGCCTCCTACTCGCTGGTCGCTTTTGGTTGCGCTCATGAAGAGCTCGAAGCCTCGTTCAGGTACGTTGTTCTCGGCTCGTTATCCTCCGCCCTGATCCTGGTTGCCATAGCACTGGTTTACGGCATCACCGGTACGCTGAATATGGCGCACATGGCCGGGCGCATCGCCGAGACCGGCATGGACGCACCGCTGCTGCTGGCCTTTGGCCTGTTCATTTGCGGGTTCTCCTTCAAGACCGCCCTGGTGCCATTCCATGCGTGGCTTCCGGATGCGCATCCCGCCGCACCGGCGCCGGTCTCCGCCATGTTGTCCGGTGTGCTGATCAAGGCCATCGGCATCTATGTACTGGCCCGCCTTGTTTTCAACGTATTTGGCGTCAGTGAAAGCGAACTCGGATTGCTACGCTGGCTCGGTATACTTTCCATGGTCGTCGGTGGACTACTAGCCGCCGGGCAAAAGGACATAAAGCGACTGTTTGCCTACAGCAGCATCTCGCAGGTCGGTTTCATGGTTCTCGGGCTCGGGCTCGGTACGCCGCTGGGACTGGTTGGCGCGCTCTACCACCTGATCAACCACTCAATGTTCAAATCATTGCTGTTCCTCAATGCCGGCGCCGTGGAATACGCCACTGGAACGCGTAAGCTGAAAAAACTGGGTGGACTGAACCGGGCGCTGCCAGTGACCGGCGCGACCTCACTGATCGGATCCATGTCAATCGCCGGCGTACCGCCATTCAATGGTTTCTGGAGCAAGCTGATCATTATCCTGGCCTGCGTTGAGTCCGGCTACTACGGCTTCGCGGCGGTAGCCGTGGCCATCAGCATCGTGACCCTGGCCTATCAGCTCAAGGTCCAGCGGCTGGCTTTTTTCGCATCCTTGCCAGGCGCAATGCAAAACCTGCGGCGCGAACCACGGCTGATGGCGCTGGCAATGATCCTGCTTGCCACCGGATGCATTGCACTGTCGTTCGCCGTACTGGGCGGGCTGCGTGATCCGTGGCTGATCGGCGCCGCCCAGGAAGTACTGACGGCGGGGGTATTTGAATGAACCATCTAACAAACACTAACTACCGGAAACCATGGCTTGAACGAGTGGTACTGTTTGCCATTTCATTCGTGTTCTGGATATTACTGGTCTGGCCGGTGTCGCCGGTGGACGGGCGGCTAATGATCGGCGATATCGTGGTTGGACTGGTCGTCGCCGCATTCGTGGCCCTGGTGATGGGCCAGATGATCAGGCGTAATTTTGTGCGGCTGCTCAATCCGGTGAGCTATTTCTGGGCGTTTATTTACGTATTTGTTTTCTCTTACTACGCCATCAAGGGTGGCGTAGACGTCGCCTGGCGCGTGCTGCACCCGGCGATGCTGATCAATCCGGGCATCGTGAAGATCAGAAGCGTGTTGAAAACCGAAACGGGGCGAACAATGCTGGCCAATTCAATCACGCTGACCCCTGGCACGCTGACGATTGAAGTTACCGATGACGGCGTTTTCTATATTCATTGGCTGAACGTGCGTAGCGTGGATGAAGAGGCCGCCGCAAAGCAGATATTGCGACGGTTCGAGTGGTTTATTCAGAGGATTTTTGAATAGTATATGAACAATGGGATGCATAAGAATGAGAAACCATCATGACGAATATTGAATTCCTGGTTCCAGCCCTGATTGCCGGCCTGCTGCTGTGTTGCGCACTGTGCCTGTACCGCATTGCCAACGGTCCCACGGCAGCGGATCGCATGGTAGCCATTGACATACTCGGTACGGTTGTCGTGGGTTTTGTCGCCATCATTACCGCGCTGACCGGAAAGGAATACTTGCTCGACGTGGCCCTGGTCTGGGCCCTGGTGAGCTTCGTGGCTACCCTGGCGCTGGCCAAATACCTGGTGGGGAAACGTCTCAATGAATGAAACAATCGGTTTAACGCTCATTGTCATCGGTGTGTTGTTCGACATCGTCGGCTGCATCGGACTGGTCCGGCTGCCGGATGTGTACAACCGCATCCAGGCATCTACCAAGTGCGTAGTGCTGGGTACAACACTGATCCTGATCGGTAGTCTGGTCTGGCTGACATCGCTTTCGGCCACGATCAAGGGGCTGATCATCATTCTGTTCATACTGATCACGTCAGCGACAGCCGCCCATGCGCTGGCACGCGCTGCACACCGGTCCGGAGTAGAGTTGTGCGATCAGAGTGTCGTTGACCACTATACCGACGACAGGCAGGTTGATGATGCTAAAAAACAGGTATGAAAAAGAGGTGTAAACATATGTCCATGGACGGACAGTCGTAGGGTAATGCAGGAGCAATTGCCGAGGAGTTAATAGCGTGAAAAAGCCCGCATTTTTACAGCCAAGAGTCCTGAAACAGGCGGTCCGTGCCGTTTTTATGCCCGCTTACACGACCCGTTTCCCGGCCGAGCCGTTTGCGCCGCAGGAATCCTTCCGCGGACGCCCCCGTTTTAATGCGGATGAATGCATTGGCTGCGGCGCCTGTGCACAGGTATGTCCGCCCAAGTGTATCGATGTGATCGATGTCCTCGATGGATTAAAGCCGGTACGCCGCTTGGTGCAGCACCTCGATTCCTGCATCCTGTGCGGGCAATGCGAGCGTTATTGCCCGACGCAGAAAGGCATCCGCATGAGCAATGAATGGGATTTTGTCGGCTTTGCACCGGAAGATTTCGAAGAACAGGTTGAGAAAGAACTTGTGATGTGTGAAGTCTGCGGTGAAGTACTGGCCCCGGCCGACCAGTTACGCTGGCTGGCAGAGCGGCTTGGTCCGGCCAGTTTCGCCAACCCCACTCTGATGATGTTTGCCGGGCTGGGGCTGGGCTACGTAGAAGCAGGCGTAAGGAGCCAGTCAGAATCACCGCTGCGTGCCGACCGTATGGCAATGCAGTGCCCGAAATGCAAGCGGAAGTCGGCCCGCGCAGCCTAGCCCGCATATTGCACGAAGGCGGACGATAATATGAGTAATTACGAAGACCAAATGGCGCATTTCCTCGACGGTCGTATCTGCCTGATGGGTATCGGCAACCGTTACTGGCGCGACGACGGCGCCGGCTCTGTCCTCGCTGAAGCCCTGCAAGCCTGCACGGAATTTGATGCCATAGATGCCGGTTTCGTACCGGAAAATTTCCTGGAGGTGATTGCACGCAAGAAACCCGACCGGATCCTGTTTATCGACGCCACTGATTTTGGCGGTGCGCCCGGGCAGGTCCGGCTACTTTTTCCGGACAGGGTAGCGCCATCAGGGCTGTCCACCCACGCCGGATCCCTGAAAATGCTGGCCGAGTACCTGCAGGCCAGGACACAAGCCCAGGTGGCGCTGCTGGCCATTCAGCCGGCAGATACCGCAGCGGGTGAAAGCCTGTCAACAGAAGTTTCCAATACAGTTAAGATCCTGCTGGAAAAACTGCCGGAGTTCTGCCTCCGCTCACAACTGTAAGAGCTCCCGCCACAACTGTAAGAGGTCCCTTGGGGCCAACCTTTCCAGAGCTTTTCGGCCCCAAGGGACCTCTTACAATCACACGCAAGCAGGCTCTTACAGTTTTTTTAGCTCCGCAATTTTGTCGAGTAACTCCAGGGCCAGTGCGGCTCCCGGGAGGTTGACGCCCAGGTCACGCTGGAGGTGGACCGCTACTCTCACACGTTTCACGCTGCTGATGTGAAATTGCCACCCGGCTGCTGCAGGCTCCAGGCGCTCACCCTGCGGGTCGAGGATGCCTTCTTCGACCATAACGATGATTTCCTCGGTTTTTACCGTGCAGTTACGGCACAGCTCTTCCAGCGTAATGATGGTTTCTTCTTCGACCAGCTGGCCGTGTAATGTTTCGTTGTTCGTCATGGCTTACACCTTCAGGCTGGCGCGGGGGTTAAAAGTAAATTCCTGTTTCATTTTTTCGTAAATCCGGCGGTGCTCTTCACTGTCCGCGGGTGGCAGGGCGATTTGCAGTACTACGTAGAGGTCACCGGCCTGGCGGGCCGGAATGCCGCGGCCTTTCAGTCTCAGCTTTTTGCCTGCCTGTGAGTTGGGCGGTATCTTGAGATCAATCGCGCCGGAAGGCGTGGGTACTTTCACTGTGGCGCCCAGGGTAGCCTCCCACGGAGCCAGAGGCAGGTCCAGGTAAATATCGACGCCCTCCACCCGGTACTGGCGGTCCGGGCTGAATTCCACTTCCAGGTACAGGTCGCCGGCCTCTCCGCCGCTGTAACCCGCACCGCCCTGCCCGGCCAGGCGTATTTGCTGGCCCTGGCGAATGCCCTTGGGGATGCGCACCTTCAGGGTCCGGGATCGCGTGGCGACATGCCCGTCCGCGGTGAGCTCAGGAATTTGCAGCGTGATGGAGCGGCTGGCGCCCTTGTAGCTGTCTGCCAGGTCCACCATGACCTTCGCGTGGTGGTCTTCGCCACGCATTTGGTAACCCTGTTGGCTGCGGACGCCCGCCGGGCTGCGCGGGCCATAACCACGGCCATACAGGGATTCAAAAAAATCGCTGAAAGCACCCATATCGGGACCGCTGGCCTGCGGGCCACCACCACGGAATTCAAAGCCGGCATCCCAGCCCGGCGGCGGATGGAAATCCTGGCCGGCCTGCCACTGCGAACCAAGCTGGTCGTAAGCCGCCCGTTTCTCCGGATCCTTCAACACTTCGTAGGCCTCACCCACTTCCTTGAATTTTGTTTCCGCGTCGGACTCCTGGCTAACATCCGGGTGGTATTTGCGGGCAAGCTTGCGATAGGCGCGCTTGAGCTCACCCTTGGTGGCGTCGCGCTTGACACCCATGATTTCGTAATAGTCTTTGTATTCCATGGTGCTCCTAGTATTCCATGGTGCTCCTACGCCAGGTAGATATGCGCCCGAGTCTTCAAGTGAGTTTTTGCTTCACGCCAGCCGGGAAATAACTGCTCCTGCAGCGCGTAAAAGGCTTTGCCGTGGTTATGTTCCCGCAGATGGCAAATTTCGTGTGCAATCACGTAGTCGATACACTCCGGGGGAGCCTTGACCAGGTGTGGGTTCAGGGTGATCACGCCTGCTGCGGAACAACTGCCCCAGGTACGCTTCATTTTTCGCAAACGCATCGTCGGCGCTTGACCGTTGGTCCAGGATACGGTCTCGCTGATCAGCTCAAGACGGGAGCTGAATTGCTGGCGGGACTGTTGCCGGTACCAGCGGATGAGCCTGTTGCTGATGGCCTCTGCCCGGACATCCGGAGCGATGACCCGCAGCTGTCCATTGATGAGGTTTACGCTGCCGCGTTTACCGGGTTCCTCGACTACCTCCAGGGGATGGTTTTGCCCCAGGAAAAGATGCTGCTCACCGCTGATATACCGGTGCACAGGCCGTTCCCGCAGCTTTGTCCGGGCATCAGCGAGAAAATGAACGACACGCGAAACCCTTTGTTGCAGAGTCTTGTGGATGGCTCGCCGGTTCATGCGTCGGGGGGCGATTATCCGCAGGCCGCCATCTTCGTTCAGTTCAAGGTGGATCCGGCGGGTAACGGCGGGCCGGTGGTGAATCTGGTATTCGATGAGCTGACCGTTGTATTGAAGGGGTTTGATCTCTTACTCCTACAAATCCGTTTTATCCACGGGTGTATATTGTTCCGCTTCTTTGCGGGTCAATTGTTCTACCTTCAATTTCCAGTTCGCCATGGTGGCGTCGATCTTCAGACGGTAAACACCCCCCTGGTCGAAGAGCCGTACACCGCTACCCTGGTGCTTGGTTTTCAATACATAACCGGCATGCTGGCCGGTGCTGGCATCAATCAGCGACACTTCCAGCCCCAACATCTGCGGATATTCTCCATTTACCCACCAGTCCAGCAACCAGGGAGCCCGCACTTCGAATTCGACGGTCTCAGTGCTGCCGCTGCCGGTGAACTTCCGGACCAACTCCTTACCGTGTGTGACAGTAGCGGTAGTAACTAAAGCCGCAAGGACGAAAAGACTGAATAGGCGCTTTGTCATGGTTACTGTTTCCTGTGCCGGACAGCTTACTGTAGCAAAACTTGTAAGAGCCCGCGCGGGCTCTTACATCAGCTTTCTCCAGGCCTTGATCAGTTCTGTGGCTGCGAGGTCGATCTCTTCCCGGTTATTGATACGCCCCAGTGAGAGCCGCACGGATCCAATGGCTTCAGATTCCGGAATTCCCATGGCCAGGATCACCTCCGAAGCACTGTCACCCGATTCGTGGCAAGCGGAACCGGTCGAAGCTGCAATCGCGGGACAGGCAGCCAGCAAGGTGTTTCCGGCGACACCGGGGAATCGAACATTCAGGGTGTTGGGGAGGCGTTCTGCGGGATATCCGTTCAAGGCGATACCGGGAATGGCCTCCCTCAACAGGCCCCACAAGCGGTCACGCAAGCGACCCAGGCGCTCACCCTCCTCCACCAGGCTGCGCCGGGCGACATCACAAGCCTGACCGAGGCCCACGATAGATGCAACATTCTCCGTGCCTGGCCTGAGTCCATGTTCATGTCCAGCCCCGATAACCAGTGGCTTGATCGGTGTGCCCGCGCGAACGAACAGAACTCCCACGCCTTGCGGTGCATAAAGCTTGTGTCCTGCAATAGACAGTAAGTCGACCTTTTCATGACGGGTGGAAACCCTGATCTTGCCGCAGGATTGTGCCGCATCCGTGTGAATCAGTGCGCCGGCTGAATGCGCCAGCCGGGCAATTTCAGCGATAGGTTGAAGCGTTCCGGTTTCACTGTTCGCGTGCATGATCGTAACCAGTGCGGTTTCCTGTCCCAGGCATTCGCGCACACGCTCCGGAAGCACCCGTCCGGCGCCATCGACCTGCACACGGGACACCCGGTAGCCTTGTTGCTCCAGCCAGGCGATGGGACCGGCCGTTGCCGGGTGCTCGATCACGGAAGTCAGTATGTGGAGGCGCGCCGGAATGGCGGCAGCCACCCCCCGGATGGCCAGGTTGTTGGCCTCGGTACCGCCCGATGTAAAATAAATTTCGCCAGGGCTGCATTCAATCAAGCGGGCGGCTTGCTCGCGGGCGCGCTCCACCGAGTCGTGCATGGTCCTGCCAAAAACATGATTACTGGACGGGTTGCCGAAATGTTCCCGCAAGTAAGGAAGCATGGCATCTACAACCTCGGGCAGAACAGGCGTACTCGCATTGTTATCGAGGTAAATGGGGAGCCGGGAGTGTTTCACAGGTTTGTTTTGCTCGACTTGATGTGGGTTCTTACAAGGTTTGCAATTTTATCAGGGATTTATCAGGGAGACCCTGATTAAAAGCTTCCCCCACCTTTCGTCGTTATCGAGATTGGATAAAAAGTAGTTGCCAAAATTTCCGCCACCTGTTGTGCAGCGTCATCGCCGTTTTCAATAATCATCTGTTGCAGCAGCGAATCGGCCTCATCTAAGCGGGCGCTGATTTCAATGTCTTCCACCGTTAGAGTATAGAAACTCTAGCCTAAGCAATTAGCCCGCATATTTTACGAAAGCGATCCAGCCCACTCCTGATTAAGTGGGACAGCAGTGCAGGTTAGGCTTCACAAGCAGTAAAAAATTACCTATGCTTAACGTTTCCCCCATCAGACCTGAGAGGATTGTTCATGGCTACCTACGAATGTGAAAAATGCGGAATGAGCGTCAACGCGACCTGTGGCAAGTGCGGCGCACCGCTGGTGAATGAAACACTGGAACTGCCCGACGGGAATGAAGTGCAAGTCTCGCGCTGCCCCAACGGACACGGCAAGATCAAGTCACCCTTGTGCTGCGGCCAGGACATGAGCTGTAGCATCGGATAAGACCAAAATTGCGCATATCCCCCAATCTGTCCATCAACGACAGTGAAATCGAACTCCGGGCAATACGCTCGCAGGGCGCCGGGGGGCAAAACGTAAACAAGGTATCCAGCGCCATACACCTGCGTTTCGATATTGCGGCTTCATCCCTGCCGGAAAAGTACAAGCATCGCTTGCTGGCTTTGCAGGATCACCGGATCACCGGCCAGGGTGTTGTCGTGATCAAGGCCCAGCAACACCGGACCCGTGAAAGAAACCGCACAGATGCCCTGGAGCGGCTGTGCAAACTCGTGCAAAGCGTAATGACCGAGCCAAAAAAACGCATCGCAACCCGGCCTTCCCGGGCAGCAAAACGAAAGCGCCTGGATGAAAAGACCCGCCGTGGACAAACCAAGGAACTGAGAAAAAAGGTTCTTGATTGATGCAGGTCAATGATCGGTAGAATAGTTTTTATAAGGACATATTTGTTGTTAAAATGAGGACTACTGACACCCAGGTGTCTGTTGGATTTGACCAAACCCGGTTTTTCCTCAGTAGATCATGATTAATCCGACAGATTCCTAACACTGACTAAACAGATCATGACTGAAATAACCGCAAAAAATGCTGATTCCCAGGACTTCATCCCCCTGGTTCGTGAACTGCTCAGCGCCTACCACGCATTCGCCTCATTCGATGCCGACGGACACAGACTATCCGGCTCGGACCTGACCGTTGCGCAGGCCAATGTCATTTTTACCCTGGGCAATACGGACGGAATGACTTGCAAAGATATCGGTGACTGGACACATATCACCAAAGGCACCCTGACCGGCGTAATTGACCGGCTCGAAGCCAAGGACCTGGTCGAGCGCTGGGCCGTGGAAGGTGACGGGCGTAAAACCATTATCGCCCTGTCCCGGCGGGGTGAGCGGGTCTTCAAAAAGGAGTTTCCGCGCCACGTGTCTTATCTCAAGGACCGCTTCGACCAGCTTGGCGCAAGAGACCGCGATCAGGCCGTCCGCCTGCTGCAGAAAATCCAGCAGATTTTTGTGTAGGGGGCTAAAATATGAATTCGGATTTGAAAGCCGTAGATTCTGAAAAGCAGGAAAATTCAAAGCCGGAAGAGCAGACGAATTCCAATCTGGAAAAACAGGAACCCGTTGAAATAACACATCGACCCGGCACACAGGAGCACTACCTGGGCGGGGATTATTCTTCAGACACCGTTAAGAAGATTCGCAAGGATCCCCAGGCGATTGGCAAACTGTTCAAGGAAGGCAAATACCCTTACACCGACAGAATTGCCCGCTCCAAGTACGAAAAGGAAAAGGGCAAGCTCCAGATTGAGCTTTTGAAGGTTCAAAACTGGGTAAAATTGAGTGGACAGAAAATCCTGGTCATTTGCGAAGGGCGTGATGCGGCGGGTAAGGGAGGAACGATCAAGCGTTTCATGGAACACCTGAATCCTCGTGCCGCCAAGGTCGTGGCGCTGGAAAAACCCACTGAGCACGAACAGGGACAGTGGTATTTTCAACGCTACGTTGTTCACTTGCCCACCCTCGGCGAAATCCTTTTCCTTGACCGATCGTGGTATAACCGTGCCGGTGTGGAACGGGTGATGGGTTTTTGTAACTCAAACGAATATCTCGAATTCATGCGCCAGTGCCCGGATTTTGAGCGCATGCTGGTAAACTCCGGCATCAAGCTGTTCAAGTATTATTTCTCTGTCACTAAAAAAGAACAGCGTGCACGTTTTGCCTCAAGGAAGCTTGATCCGCTGAAACAATGGAAAATGAGCCCGGTGGACAAGGCGGCGGTGAGCCTGTGGAATGAATACACGCGCGCCAAGGAATCCATGTTTTTCTATACGGATACCGCTTCGTGTCCGTGGACCATTATCAAATCAGACGACAAGAAACGTGCCCGGCTCAACTGCATGCAGCATTTTTTGGCCCATCTGAATTATCCCGACAAGGATACTGATGTCGTTAGCGGCCCCGACCCGCTGATCGTGGGCTCACCTTCCCAGGTAATCCACAAGGACGTCCATCTGGATGACTGGCCGCACAAATAAGTGCTTTTTATGATCTAATAAAAAGCACTTTCTACTCCTTTGGCGAAGTTCAATGGACTGGACAATTCTCTGGTGGCTGCTGGCAGGCCTGGTTGTCATCGCCGGTCTCGCTGGCACAGTGATTCCCGCACTTCCCGGCGTGCCGCTGGTGTTTGCCGGCTTGTTCCTGGGCGCCTGGATTGGAAATTTCGAAACAATCGGCTGGATCACGGTCGGTATTTTGGCCATGCTGGCTATCGTGGCCTGGGCCGTGGACTTTTTGGCCGGTGCGCTTGGGGCAAGGTATCTCGGCGCCAGTTCCCGGGCTTTCTGGGGCGCCACCTTCGGTGCGATAGCGGGGATTTTCTTCGGCCTTCCCGGCATCGTACTCGGTCCCTTCATCGGCGCTGTGCTCGGTGAGCTCAGCGGCGGCAGCGACCTGCTCCAGTCAGGCCGTTCCGGTCTCGGCGCATGGCTGGGCATGGTAGTTGCAACCGCAGCCAAACTGGCCATCGCCTTCCTGATGATCGGAATGGTGATCTTTAAACTGGGCTTCGCACAGGTAGCCGGGACCGGATAGTCTAATTGTTGAGCAATTCTTTGCGTAGCGCTTCGAAGTTGCCGGGGATGGTGCTGGACAGGACTTCCTTGTCTTTAACTTCCTCAAGTTCAGGGGGCAGCGGAATCTCGATGCCGAGGGATTCTTCGATGACTTCCAGGAACTTGGCCGGGTGGGCGGTGCACAGGAAAACGCCTTCTTCGCCGGCCTCAAGAGACTGATCCAACGCCGACCAGGCCAGTGCGCTGTGCGGGTCGGCGAGGTAGCCGCGGGCATACAGGGTCCGCATGGCGTCACGGGTCTGCTCATCGTCGAGCGAAGTGGACGACAGCAGGTCCGCCAGCGGCAGGCCGTGGCGGTCCCCCAGTTCCAGCACGCGGGGGAAATTATTCGGCAGCGAAATGTCCATCGCGTTGGTAATGGTGGTGACGGTTGCCCGCGGGTCCCATTTTCCCGATGCCAGGAAACGCGGTACCGTGTCGTTCACATTGGTCGCTGCAATCACGCGCTTGTAGGGCAGGCCGATGGCGCGAGCAATCAGGCTGGCGGTGATGTTGCCGAAATTACCGCTGGGTACACTGAACACCAAATCGTGTACATCTTCCACCGCGGCAGCGGCTTCGAAGTAGTAACAAACCTGCGCCACAAGGCGGGCGACGTTGATCGAATTGGCGGAGTTCAGACCCAGTTCCCGCTTGATTTCCTCATCGTCGAATGACTGCTTGACCAGCTGTTGGCAGGTATCGAAATCCGCCTCCACAGCAACCGTATGTATGTTGCCACCCAGGGTGCAAAAGAGCTTTTCCTGTAAGGGGGAAATCTTTCCCTTCGGGTACAGCACAATCACCTGAATGTCGGGCTGGTCATAATAGGCGTGAGCAACCGCGGCCCCTGTATCGCCAGATGTCGCGGTGAGGATGGTCATGGGCCCGCTGTCGCGAAACTCGGCCAGGCAGCTTGCCATGAAACGCGCGCCGAAATCCTTGAATGCAAGCGATGGTCCATGGAAAAGTTCCAGCGCACGGGTCCCGTCTTCCAGGCGTGCTATTGCCAGCGGGAAATCGAAAGCCTTTGAGACCATTTCCGCCATGACGCCGGCGCTGATCTCACCACCAATGAGGTGTTGCAGTACAGCGATGCTGCGAGGAACAAAGTCGTCCTGCAACAAGCCCTCTACATCATCCAACGCCTTGAATGAACGTGGAAAATACAGGCCCTGGTCCCGTCCCAGTCCATGCAAAACGGCCTCACGGAAGCTAACCTGTTCTGAAGTGTGCTTGATGTTGATTAATTGCACTGATTGATCCGCCATTCACTCGATACTACGTGCGCCACCGAGATCGGCACGGCAAATATGCACGAAACCCTGCTCGGTTTTCTGGTAATTCCTGGCCAGCCAGGCTTCCGTCGCCAGGGCAATCTCGAAATCATCCACCAACGCAAACACGGTTGGGCCGGAGCCGGATATTCCAATCGCCAGCGCCCCGAGCCGGTGCAACTCTGTCTTCGCCTCGTCAAATCCCGGTAACAGGGAGCGCCGGTATGGCTCTGCAATGAGATCTACCAGGGAGGCAGCCGCAAGCTCCGTGTTGCCGGTGTAGAGCGCGTAAACAAACTGGGCAAATTGCGCCCCGTGCCGGACAGCGGTTTTTCTGGGTATTTCATCCGGCAGAACCTTCCGCGCATCCCGAGTCATCAATTCGGTACCCGGCCAGCAAACCACTGCACGCCATGCGCCCGGCCAGGGCAAGGAATATTCAGCCTGGCTCCCCGGCGGGCACAAGCGAAGGCCTCCATACAGGCAAGGGGCAATGTTATCCAGGTGGATCTCGCCGCTGATACTGCCTTCCATTTGCGCCATCAGGCCGAAAATATCGTGGGAACTCAGGGGGTTGCCATACCAGCGGTTCAGTGCTTCGAGTGCTGCGACGATGGAACTGGCACTGGAACCCAAGCCACTGCCGATCGGCAGGCGCTTGTCAAGAAGCACCTTCAAGGGTTGGATATCGAAACCTTTAGCAGTTGCCGCTGACTGGAATGCACGGCAACTGCTGATCACGATATTCTTTTCCTGATCGCCGGGCAGCTTTTGTGCATAGGCGCCCTTCACTTCCAGGGCCCAGTCAGGCTTACCCGGATCCGGCAGGCTGAGTTGCACCAGGTCACCCAGCAAGGTGCCGTCCATCGGCGCCAGCGCCAGGCCCAGTGCATCAAAGCCGACTGAAAAATTACCGATCGAGGCAGGTGCATAAACCGTCAGTGGCGCCATGCGGTCAGTCCGCTTCATTTTTCCTGGTCTCTTTGATGGGAAATTCATCTATCCCGCCTGTTGGTCGAGCGGTCTCCAGACCGTTCGGAGAATATCGCCAAAAACACCGGCCGCAGTAACTGCGGCGCCGGCTCCGTAACCTCGCAGAACCAGCGGAATGGGCTGGTAATAATGGGTATGCAAGACCAGGGCATTTTCGCCGTCCCGAATAGCGCCCAGTGGTTTTCGCGACGGCACGGCTTCGATCGCTACCCGGCACTTGCCGTCTTCAATGCGTCCAACATAACGCAATACCCTACCCTCTGCGTCTGCTGCACGGATTCTCGTTGAGAAATCCTCATCCAGCGACTGGAGAGCATCGATCAGCTCCGACTGGTCTACATGACTCACCGCATTCAGGGGCACAGCCGGCTCGACATCGATGTCATCCAGTTCCAGCTGCATACCCACCTCGCGGGCGATGATCAGCAGCTTCCTGGCCACATCCATACCGGACAGGTCATCCCTGGGATCCGGTTCGGTAAAGCCCAGCTCCATGGCTTTCGCCACTGCCGCTGACAGGGGCATGCCGTCCTCAATCAGGCCGAAGATCATCGACAGTGAACCGGACAGAATCCCTTCGAAGGTTTTCAGCTTGTCACCGGAACGCATCAAGCCCTGCATGGTGTCTATCACCGGCAGACCTGCGCCCACGTTGGTTTCGTATAGAAATTTTCGGAAATTTTTCGCTGCCGCTTCACGCATTTCACGATAGTAATCCAGACTCGCGGTATTAGCTTTTTTGTTTGCGGCCACGACGTTGAAACCGTTGCTCAGGAAGCGTACATACTGTAAGGCCAGTTCCTCGTCGGTTGTACAATCAATGATGGTGGGATTGAGCAGCCCCAGGTTTTCCCGGATCGCGATGACGTCATCAATGGACCAGGGCCTGCCTTCGGCCTCCAGATCTTCCCGCCAGCAATCAAGATCCAGCACATCATCCGCCACCAGTAATTTGTTGCTGTCGGCAATGGCGCGCACCCGCAAATCCGCGTGATGTTCGCGCAGACTTTCCGCCTGGCGCTGGAATTGCGCCAGGAGCTCGCCGCCGACATTTCCGCAACCCAGCAGGATCACATCAATGTGGGTGGAGTGGCTGAAAAACGCTGTATGACAGGCGCGCATGGCCGACTGCGCCGCTTCACCCTTGACCACAACGGCAATAGCGCATTCGGTGGATCCTTGCGCGATCACTTCCACGTTGACACCCGCTGATGAAATGGCGGTCAGAAAGCGTGCGGCGATACCACGGTAGCGTTTCATGCCATCACCGACCAGGGACACCACCGCCCGATCGCTTTGCACGGAGATTTCTTCGATCAGGCCATGCAGCCTCTCGAAATGAAATTCCTCCTCCAGGGCCTTGCGCGCCTTGACTTCATCCGCCCGCCGCACGCACAAGGTGATGCTGTACTCCGATGAGGACTGCACGATCAGCAGGATCGAGATGGACTCACTGGCCAGGGCATCCATCACGCGCCGCGCGATGCCCACCCGGCCCCGCAGACCACCACCCTGCAGGGTGATCGAAGTCACGTCGTGGAGGTGTGATATCCCCCTCACCACGTGAGTGCGTTCCGCCCCGGAGTGCACCAGTGTCCCCGGCTTCGCCGGGTCATAGGTATTTCTGACCTCACAGGGAATCTGCTTGCCCGCCAGTGGCGCAAGGGCCTTGGCGGAAATCACCTTGGCGCCGAAATACGTCAGCTCCATGGCTTCGTCGTAGCTGACTTCGTCCAGGCACTGTGCGTTGCTGACAATACGCGGATCTGCGCTGAAGAATCCGTCCACATCCTTCCAGATCTGGCACAGGCTGGCCCCGGTCGCTGCGGCGATGGCCGCTGCTGAATAGTCGGTGCCGTTACGCCCCAGCAACTGAATACCGCCGTCGGCATTGCGGCCATAGAAACCCGGTAAAACCATTATGCGGGCTCCCTCCTCCAGCCTTTGCGCCAGCAAGGGCACTGCCGCCTCGATATCCACCAGGGAGTCCAGCCAGCTGTCGTTGGCCAGTGGCAGCACATCGGTATCCGACCACTGCGCACTGAGACCGCGGTGCTGGAGCAGGTCTACCATCAAGCGGCTGCTGAAACCCTCGCCGCTGGCCAGGATTCTGGCCCGGGCCTCATCGGGGCATTGTCCGAGCAGGCGGATGCCTTCCTCGCGCCGGGTCAGCGTAGCATGTTGCTCCTCGAGAAATTCACTGGCCAGTGGCGTGGAGATGCCCTGCTTTGACAGCTCATCTATTATCGAGCGTTCGCTGTCAATTGCCTGTTCCATGTATTGAGCGCCGTTACCACCCTCAACAGCCGTATCGATGGCGGTCAAAAGCAGGTCGGTAACACCCTTGACCGCGGAAAGTACAACGATCACCCGCCACGCTACTGCGTAGCTTTCAATTACGTCCGCACTGGCGTTGAAGCCCTTAAGGTCAGCCAGCGACGTGCCGCCGAATTTCTGTACAAGTAGTTTGTTTTTACTCATCTTTCAGTACGCATCCTGGTGTACGGCACGCATGGCCCGCCCGGAAGGATCGTTCATTTCCTGCATGCCCTTGTCCCACAAAACGGCTTCCGGCGTGCTGCAAGCCACGGTTGGACCTCCCGGAACGGTCTGTGCCGCAGAAGCCAGCGGGAAATGCTGCTCGAACATGCTGCGGAAATAATAAGCCTCCTTCGAGGCCGGGGTATTGAAGGGAAAGCGCCCCTCGGCCCGTGCCATTTCAGCATCGCTGACATGCTCCTCAGCGCAATCCTTGACCGCGTCGATCCAGCCATAACCCACACCGTCAGAGAATTGCTCCTTCTGGCGCCAGGCAATGGACTCCGGAAGCATGTCGCTGAATGCCTCGCGCAGGATCTGTTTTTCGATCCGGCCTTCCGTAATCATCTTGTCCGCCGGGTTGATGCTCATGGCGACATCGAGAAATTCCTTGTCCAGGAACGGAACTCGGGCTTCTACACCCCAGGCCGACATGGCCTTGTTGGCACGTAGGCAATCATAGCTATGCAAACGCGAAAGCTTGCGCACCGTTTCTTCGTGGAAAGCCCGGGGATCAGGCGCTTTGTGGAAATAAAGATAACCACCGAATATTTCGTCCGCGCCTTCACCCGACAGCACCATCTTGATACCCATTGCACGAATCTTACGCGCCAACAGGTACATCGGCGTTGCCGCACGAATGCTGGTCACGTCGTAGGTTTCCAGGTGGTAAATCACTTCATCCAGCGCGTCCAGGCCTTCCTGAATGGTGAAAGTCATGCCGTGGTGAACGGTGCAAATGTGATCGGCCGCGACCTGTGCGGCCAGCAGATCAGGAGAGCCTTCCAGGCCAATGGCGAAGGAATGCAGGCGCGGCCACCAGGCCGGGCTCTGTTCATGGTCTTCCACCCGCATGGTGGCGTGCTTGGCAGCCAGGGCCGCGGTGATGGAGGAGTCCAGGCCACCCGAAAGTAAAACACCGTAGGGAACATCGGTCATCAGGTGACTGATCACGGCATTTTCCAGTGCATCACGGACCGCCTGGCGATCGGTGACCGCATTCCTGACGTTTTCATATTCCATCCAGGGACGCTGATACCACTTTTTCGGTTCCGCCTGGCCACTGCACCAGTAATGCCCCGGTGGAAATTCATGCACCTGGTTGCACACGCCCATCAAGGCCTTCATTTCCGAGGCCACGAAAAGCTGGCCGTGCTCATCGTGCCCGTAATATAGCGGAATGATGCCGATCGGGTCGCGCGCCATCATCCAGAAATCCTTCGCCTCGTCGTACAAGCAGAAAGCAAACATTCCGGTGAGTTCTTCCAGGAAATCCGTGCCATGCTTCAGGTAAAGCGGCAGAATGACCTCGCAATCCGACTCGGTGCGAAATTCATATTTGCCGGCGTAGGATTCACGGATGGGCTGGTGATTGTAGATTTCACCGTTAACGGCCAGCGCCTGGCGGCCGCTTTCACTCAAGATGGGCTGAGCACCGGTATTGACATCGACAATGGCCAGCCGCTCATGCGCCAACACGGCATTGCCGGCAGCGTAGATACCGCTCCAGTCCGGCCCGCGGTGCCGCAACAGGCGGGATTGCCGCAAAGCCATCTTGCGGACAGATTTCAGGTCCTGGCGTATCTGCAATACGCCGAATATCGAGCACATGAGGCGCCCTCGTTAACGAATTCAGGTCATTGCCGGCGCTTGTTTTTCTTGTTGCGCCAGTTCATCACTCCGTCCCATTTAAAAACACAGGCCAGAACCGTTAATATTAAGGGCTAAGTCTTTAAGAGCCAAGCAGAAAAAGTTAATCAGCTACTTCATGCCTTGTTGCAGCTTTGACAGGGCTTCGCTGCCGGGGTTGAGCTGCTTGAACTCCAGGGCCTTGAGGGGGGTAGCCACGGTACGTGACTGGACGTGCATGTCCGGGACGTTTTGATCGATGAATAGCAGGCCGGTGACAATTTCACCGCGGTGGCGATATCTTTCCAGGAAGCCCAGTGCGTTGTTGCGACGCGTGGGGTCATAGTCCGGGTCGACTTTTCTCAACAGGATGGTCGAGCCATCATGCAACCTCACGGGATAGGTGTCTCCTGCGTAATAGCTGGCCGTAATCTCGGACCGGACCGGGATCAGGTCGGTCTCGGTGACCCGCATCTTGTGCTCGCGCGTATAGGTGTAGCTCTTGGTCGAACCCTCGTGGTTGTTGAAAGTCACGCAGGGCGAGATCACGTCAACCACCGCACAACCGGGGTGTGCGATGGCAGCCTTGAGCAGCGGAACCAGCTGCTCGCGGTCACCTGAGAAGCTTCGGCCGACAAAACTGGCGCCCATGGAAATCGCTGTGGCGACCGCGTTGATGTTGTGCATCTGGTTGACTTGACCCGTCTTGGACGTGCTGCCGGCATCTGCCGAAGCGGAGAACTGGCCCTTGGTGAGGCCGTAAACACCGTTATTCTCGATCAGGTAAAGCATGTTCACATTGCGGCGGATCACGTGACCGAACTGGCCGAAACCAATCGACAGGGAATCGCCGTCACCCGACACGCCGATGCCAATCAGGTCCCGGTTGCCCGCCATTGCGCCGGTAGCCACCGAGGGCATGCGCCCGTGCACTGAGTTAAAGCCATGTGCGCCGTGCACAAAATAAGCCGGCGTCTTGGAAGAACAACCAATACCGGACATCTTGATCAGTTGCTCCGGTGCGATCGACATCTCCCACAGGGCCTGAACCAGCGCCGCGGTGATGGAGTCATGGCCGCAGCCGGCGCAAAGCGTGGACATAGTGCCTTCGTAATCCTGCAAGGTCAGCCCGAGTTCGTTGTGCTGCTGGCCTGGAAGGTCGAACTTCGGCCGTTTCATAAAACTCATGCTGCTGCCTCCGATTTCTCGTGCTTACTCACGCCCTGCACCACGCAGTCGCTGGAAATAGGCATTCCGTTGTAATGCAGGATGGATACCATCCGGTCGGCGATGTCGTTATATTCCAGCATCAGCAGCGACTTCATCTGTGCGTCACGGTTTTGTTCCACTACGAATACCGTGTCGTGCTCACGCAGGAAGTCCATGACTTCGCGGGTGAACGGAAATGCCCTGATCCTGAGGTAGTTCGCATGGATGCCCTGCTCTTCCAGGAGGTCGCGCGCCTCGATTACGGCGCCGTCCGAACTACCGTAAGCGATGATGCCCAGGCGGGTGGGCTGCTCTGCCTTGCTGAGCACGGCGTCCGGCACCACTGTCTTGGCCGTTTCCCACTTCAACAGCAGGCGGTCCAGAACATCCTGGTATGCATTTGAATCTTCGGTATAGGCGCCGTAGCGGTTGTGGCCGGAGCCACGAACGAAATAGGCGCCCTTGGGGTCTTCGCCCGGCAAGGTGCGGTAGGTAATGCCATCGCCATCGACATCCAGGTAGCGCACGAAGCGTTCCATCTTCGCCAGTTCTTCCGGGCCCAGAACTTTACCGCGGTCCGGGCGATAATTATCATCCCAGGTCAGTTCCGGGATCATCCAGTCGTTCATCCCGATGTCCAGGTCGGACAACATGAACACCGGCGTCTGCAGGCGTTCGGCCAGGTCGAATGCAGTCACGGCCATTGCAAAACATTCGTACGGATTGGCCGGGAACAGGAGCGGATGTCGGGTATCGCCATGAGATGCATAGGCGCAGAGCATCACGTCACTCTGCTGGGTTCGAGTCGGCATACCGGTGGACGGGCCGACGCGCTGGACGTCGATGAACACGGACGGGATTTCAGCGTAGTAGGCAAATCCGATGAACTCGCTCATCAGCGAAATGCCCGGACCCGAAGTAGGCGTAAACCCGCGTGCTCCGACCCAGTTGGCGCCCAGCACCATACCGGCGGCGGCCAACTCGTCCTCTGCCTGGATAATACAGAATAGCTTGTCGCCTGTTTCCGGGTCGTTGCGGAACATCTCGCAGTATTTTGTAAAGCTGTCCATCACGCCGGTGGAAGGTGTAATCGGGTACCAGGCACCTACGGTAGCGCCCGCGTAAACACAACCCAGGCCAGCGGCTTCGTTGCCGTTAATCAGGATGTTGCCGCTGTTGTCACCCATGGCCTCTGCGTGAACCGGCAACGGGCAAGTAAAATTGTCCTTAGCAAAATCGTAACCCAGCATGATGGCCTTGAGGTTGCTCTCCACCAGTTTGGGCTTTTTGGCGAAGGCTTCTTCCGACAGGGTGCGCATAATCTTGAGGTCGATATCGAGCAGGGCAGCCAGCACGCCCACGTAAGCCACGTTTTTCATCAGGACGCGGATACGCGCCAAACTGAAAGCTTCATTGCAGATTTTGGCCAGGGGTACCCCCAGCACGGTAATATCATCGCGCTGCAGGATACTTTCTCGCGGCCACGTGGAATCGTAGATCAGGAAGCCGCCCGGGCTAACCTCTTCCAGGTCTTTCTTGTAGGTCTGGGCGTTCATCGCCACCATCACGTCTACCCGGTTCAGGTACGACATGTAGCCATCGTGGCTGGCGCGAATCTCGTACCAAGTCGGCAAGCCCTGGATATTGGATGGAAACAGATTTTTACCGGTAACCGGAATGCCCATGCGGAACAAGGCTTTCATCAGCAGGCCATTAGCGCTGGCTGAGCCAGTGCCGTTGACCGTGCCAATTTTCAGGACAAAGTCGTTTATCCGGCTTTGCGTTGCTGACATGGGCGTTCACCACTTTGATTGCCGCCGTTGTAGTCCACGGCTTTGGGAAAATTCAGCAGCGACTTTTGCATGTCCCAGGCGGCTGTCGGGCAGCGCTCGGCACAAAGTCCGCAATGGATACAGAAATTCTCGTCTTTGACCATCACCCGGGAAGTCTGCTTCAGATCATCGGACACGAACAGGGCTTGCTCATGCTCGACCACTGGCGCCTTGAGCCGTTTGACCAGGTCTTCCTTGTCACCATTGGACGTGATGGTCAGGCATTGTGTAGGGCAAATGTCCAGGCAGGCGTCGCACTCAATGCACAGGGAATCGAAGAAAACGGTTTGTATGTCGCAGTTCAGACAACGCTCCACTTCCTGCGCGGCCTGTTCGGCATCAAAACCAAGTTCCACTTCCTTACCCAGTTCGCTGAACCTCACGTCAAGTGGCACATGGATCATTTTGCGCCGCGCCGCCGGATCAAAGCTGTTGGAATAGCTCCATTCGTGCATACCCATCTTCCGGCTGTTCAAATTGAGCCCGTCCGGCATACGGTTGCTTAGTGACTCACCCTGGCAATGGAGATGGATGGAGATCGCTGCCTGGTGGCCGTGTTCGACCGCCCAGATAATGTTTTTAGGGCCAAAGGCTGCGTCACCGCCGAAGAATACACCCTTGCGGCTGGACTCGAAAGTAACTTCATCCACCACGGGCTCTTCCCACGGGTTGAATTCAATGCCGAGATCACGCTCGATCCAGGGAAAAGCGTTTTCCTGACCAATCGCCAGCACTACGTCGTCGCAGGGCACAAATTCCTCACCAATGACCTCCTGGTCCTGGATGCGCCCGTTCTCAATGACGTATTCCATCAGTTCGAAGATCATGCCTTTGAGTTTGCCATCCTCGATCACGAATTCCTTCGGCGAATGGTTAACCACGATCTCAACGTTCTCTTCCTCGGCGTCTTCGAGCTCCCACATGGAAGCCTTGAAGAATTCACGCGGCTTGCGGGCCATGACTTTGACATTTTTAGCACCCAACCGCAGCGAGGTGCGGCAGCAATCCATGGCGGTGTTTCCGACACCAATGATCAGCACGTTTTCCCCGATGGAATCGATGTGTTCGAAGGCAACTGATTCCAGCCAGTCGATGCCGATGTATATATTCTCGCTGTCATAACGTCCCGGCAGCTTGAGTTCCTTACCGCGGGGTGCGCCGGAACCGACAAAAATTGCGTCAAAGCCCTCCTCCAGCAGTTTGCTCATGCTTTCGATGCGGTGGTTGTAGTGGACCTCCACTCCCATGTCGACGATGTAAGCGATTTCTTCGTTCAATACTTCGATCGGCAGACGGAAAGCCGGGATATTGAAGCGCATCAGACCGCCGGCGACAGCTTGCGCTTCGAATATGGTGCACTCGTAGCCCAACGGCATCAGATCATTAACTACTGCAAGCGAGGCGCAACCGGCGCCAATCAGGGCGACTTTTTTACCGTTTTTATCTTGCGGGGCGACCGGCAGGCGGTCCGTAATGTCCCCGCGGTGGTCCGCGCAGACACGTTTCAAGCGGCAAATGGCAACCGGCTTTTCACCCATCCGCCCACGCCTGCAGGCAGGTTCACAGGGCCGGTCGCAAACCCGCCCGAGGATGCCCGGAAAAATATTGCTTTCCCGGTTAACCATGTAGGCATCGTCAAAGCGGCCCTGGGCGATCAACCTGATATATTCGGGGACGTCGGTGTGTGCGGGACAGCCCCACTGGCAATCCACCACCTTGTGGAAATAATCCGGATTGGAAGTGTCGGTGCGTTTCATTTTTCGATTGAGACAAGCCCCGTGCCGGGCTCCTGATACCGGGAGTTCGCGCAAGGATAACCCTTTTGATTCTTATTCGCATCCTGCTTTTATCGAAAGGCGGAAAAAACAATAGCCTGGACCACCCACGATAAGCAGGAGATCGTCATTTCACCTGAAAGAAAAAACATTCGGCCCCAAGGGATCTCTTACATGTAAGAGCGTGCTTGCGCGCGACCTTCCAGAGCAGTCGGCCCCAAGGGACCTCTTACAGTTAAAGTGCTCTTACAGAAGCTGGTCAAGCGTAGCGATCAGCCGGTCGACTTCATCCTGTCTGGTGTAGTGCACGAAGGACGTGCGTAATGCGCCTTCTTCGGTTTCGATCCCCAGGGCTTCTATGAGGCGATAAGCGTAAAAATGACCGACACCAACACCCAGCTTGAATTCTGCTAGCTGCGAAGCCAGTTCGGTGGAGCGGTGGCCGTCTGCCGTGAAAGTGACGGTGGGGGCACGGTCCAGCGTATTTTTCCTTCCGATCAGGCGCACTTTCGGATGACCGGACAAAAAATCGAGCAGGGGTTGCAAAAGCTTGCTTTCCTGTCCCCGGAATAACTTCATCACTGCGGCCGCTTTGTGTACTTCAGGAGTATCTTCACCATGATGGTGCTGATATACGGCTTCCATATAATCCAGCACACCATTCACTGACGCAATTTGCGCGTGGTCGGGTCCGGCGGGTGTAAAACGCGCGCCGGCAATACCCGCATTAAAGAAGTGGCCCTGGTAGGGCAGGTCATCATTCAACTCTTTATTCATGACCATCACGCCCAGGTGTGGCCCATAAACCTTGTACAATGAAAACAGGTAGATGTCCGCACCCAGCGCCCTGACATCGGGCAAGCCGTGCGGGCAGAAAGAAACTCCATCGACAATAGCCAGTGCTCCGGCCCGGTGGATCATGTCGTTAATTTCACGCACCGGGTTAATGCTCGCAACGAGGTTGGAACAATGCGTAAATGCTACGGCCTGCGTCCGCTCATTTAACAGGGCCTCGAGATCCAGGGGGTGCAGCTCTGCGGTTTCCGGATCGACTTTCCATTCCCGCACCACGATTCCATCATCCTCCAACCGGCTCCAGACGCCAACATTGGCCTCGTGGTCCTGGTTGGTGACAATAACTTCGTCGCCGGGCGAAAGCTCCTGGCGCAAAGCCTGGGCAAGCACATAGGTATTCTGTGAAGTGGACGGACCAAAATGAACTTCTTCGGTAGCGACGTTTAACCAGGCCGCCATGCGCTGTTTCGCAGCGTCCATCTGATCTCCAGCCGTAGCTGAAGCCGGGAAATCATAATAAGGCTGTACCTTTGTCTGCCGGTAGTAGCGGTTTAGCCAATCGATGGTTTGCCCGCAAGCATAGGAACCACCGGCATTCTCGAAGAACCCCCAGCCTTCGAGTGAAGGCTCGGAGAATGCCGGGAAATTAGAGCGGACAAAATTGAGATCAAGATCAGTCATGGTTTCATGTTTCTCATGTAAGGGGGTTACCTGGCGCAAATGTAAGAGGTCCCTTGGGGCCGAACCGCGTACAAAACGCGCTCCTAGGTGTTAATTCCAGCGAGCGTAATGTATTTAATCTCGATGAATTCCTCAATGCCGTATTTGGAACCCTCGCGGCCGGTGCCAGATTCCTTGACGCCCCCGAACGGGGCAACTTCGGTTGAGAGGATGCCGTCGTTGACGCAGACCATGCCGTATTCCAGTGCTTCGGCTACCCGGAACACGCGCCCAAGGTCACGGGCATAGAAATACGAAGCCAGGCCGAACTCGGTGGCATTGGCCAACTCGATCACTTCTGCTTCGGTCGAGAATTTGAAGACCGGCGCCACCGGGCCAAATATCTCCTCAGTTGCGAACGCCATGTCCGCAGTTACTCCGCTGACCACCGTGGGCTGGTAGAAAAAGCCACCCAGCTCGTGACGTTCACCGCCTTCAATCACTCTGGCGCCCTTGTCCTTTGCATCGCCCAGCAGCTCTTCTACCTTGTCGATCGCATCGGCGGAGATCATCGGGCCGATGGCCACACCGGCCTCATCACCCCGTCCTACTTTCAGTTGCTGGACCGCTACGGTGAATTTCTCGACGAATTCATCGTAAACGCCCTCCTGAACATAGACTCGATTGGCGCAGACACAGGTCTGACCGGCATTGCGATACTTGGAGATGATGGCGCCCTTTACGGCGGAATCTACATCCGCGTCGTCAAATACGATGAACGGAGCGTTACCGCCCAGCTCCATGGAGACCTTTTTCACCGTCGAGGCACACTGGCGGATCAGGATCTTGCCCACCTCGGTTGAACCGGTGAATGAAAACTTCCGCACCAGCGGGCTTTCGGTGAGCTCAACACCCACTGCACGGGAATTTTTGGTGGTGATCACGTTGAACACCCCGGCGGGAATGCCCGCCTGTGCCGCCAGTTCCGCCAGCGCCAGGGCAGATAAGGGTGTCTCCGAGGCCGGCTTGATCACGATCGGACAGCCAGCCGCCAATGCGGGCGCGGCTTTGCGCGTGATCATGGCGGTAGGAAAATTCCACGGCGTGATCGCCGCCACCACGCCTATGGGTTGCTTGATGGTCAGGATACGGCGGTCGGGCAGGTGGGTGGGAATGACGTCGCCGTATACCCGCTTCGCCTCTTCGGCGAACCACTCGACAAAAGAAGCTCCGTACATGATTTCGCCAAGCGACTCGGCCAGGGGCTTGCCCTGCTCCGCAGTCATCAAGGTTGCCAGATCGTCCTTGTTTTCAAGCATCAGGTCAAACCAGCGGCGAAGGATGGCGGACCGTTCCTTGGCGGTCCTGGAACACCAGGCTGGCCAGGCTGCGTTCGCGGCTTCAATGGCCATCCGGGCTCCTGCAATTTCGAGTTCGGCGACTTCGGCCAGCAAGGAGCCGTCAGCCGGGTTGGTCACTGCAAATGTTTCGCCATTTACAGCGGAAATCCACTCGCCGTTGACGTAGGATTGTTCACGGAATAATGCCGGATTGTTTAACTCCAGCTTCGTTTTGAGTTTGTCGAGCATCGGGATAAATCCTTTAGGCCTGCGGCCAGGAAATCTTTGGGAAATCTAATCCTACTAGACTGGTAGTTGGCAAACCAGACCCTGGTCATGGAGTTCGGATATTGGGTTATATTTATGCAGGCTGAATGGTTTTTTGTTGTATTTGAATCCTGTGCCGGCCAAAGGCGAGTACAATGCAACGCACTCATTCAACTGAAATTACTTAGCAGAAATTCATGAACCAAAACTGCAAATTGAATATTGAATCCCTCAGAAGCCATGTCATCGGTGCGGATGCGACGGTTGAAACACCTTTCGGTGACCGCCTGATGGTGTATGCCGACTATACCGCGTCCGGTCGCTGCCTGGTGCTGGTTGAAACCTACCTGCAAAACCTGCAACGAATTTACGCCAACACCCACACCGAAGACGATATCAGCGGGCGTTCGATGACTCACCTGTTGGTGCAAGCGGAAAACAGCATCAAAAAATCCGTTAATGCGGGACCGGATGGGCGCATTATTGCCGTGGGCAGCGGGGCTACTGGCGCGATCGACAAATTGCAGCAAATCATCGGTGTTGCTCTTCCCCCGGCTACGCGTCAAAGCCTGACCCATATGATGGAAGATTCCCTGGGCAGCGACGCACATACGAAATTCAACGAATACCTGGAACAACATCAGCCGGTTGTCTTTGTCGGGCCCTATGAGCACCACTCCAACGAAATATCCTGGCGAGAAAACCTGGCCACTGTCGTGGAGATCCCGATGGACAGCGAGGGCGCCATTGATTTGCAGTACCTGGAAAAACAATTACAGAATACCGCCTACCAGGGCCGCAAGCTGATCGGCTCCTTTTCAGCCGCCTCCAATGTCACCGGGATGCGCACACCCGTGCACCAGATCGCCAGTTTGCTGCACAAATACGACGCCATTGCCTGTTTCGACTTTGCCGCCAGCGCGCCTTACGTGAAAATCGACATGAATCCGCCGCCCGGGAAATACGACGGTGACGCATCCCTGGATGCCGTGTTTATATCGCCCCACAAATTTATCGGTGGGCCCGGCTCTATGGGTGTACTGGTATTCAAAGAGCATATTTACCACAAAGAACTGCCACCCAGTGTCAGCGCCGGTGGCACGGTGGATTACGTAGGGCCGGTCAGCCAGGATTTTATCGAAGACATTGAAGAGCGCGAAAAGGCCGGCACCCCCGGTGTGTTGCAAATCCTTAAAGCCGCACTGGCGTTTCAAATTAAAGACTACATCGGTGTGGAGCGCATAGAGAAACGGGAAAGTGAATTGGTAAGGCGGGCCTTCGGCCGCTTGCTTGCCAATCCCAATATCGAAATCATGGGCAACCAGGATCCGGAACGGCGAATCGGCATCATCTCATTCAATCTCAAGGACCACCACGGCAAGTACCTGCATCCGAAGTTTGTCACCAGCCTGCTCAATGACCTGTTCGGCATCCAGACCCGTGCCGGCTGTTCCTGCGCCGGCCCCTATGGGCACCGCTTGCTGAATATCGACAATGAAACATCCGAGCAGTACCGCAAGTGGATTGTAAAGGGACTCTGCGGCATCAAGCCGGGCTGGTGCCGGGTGAGCATGCACTACGCGATGGATGATCTCGAAGCCGATTATATAATGGATGCCGTTGAATTTGTCGCCAACCACGGCCGTCACTTCCTGTCCCTGTACAACTTTGACATGCACAGCGGAGCGTGGACGCACAAATTCGACCATGTTGACCTGGAAGGCTTTTCACTGGAAGCGGCGCTTGAATGCAGCGGCTATCACAAGAGGACGCTGAGCGACCAGGAAAGAAAATACATGTACTCGGCTTTCCTTGGAGAAGCCAAAAACCTGGCCGATCAACTCGCCAGCGAGGGTTTACCCAGGGAGCACCGCATGGAACCCGAGCTTGAAATCCTGAAATTCTTTTCCGTGCCGGAACCCAGCATGGTGAATCAGTAAGCGCTGCGATATTTTCCGCAGAGAACGTAGCGTGATGAACTAATAAACGCTGAAATATTATCCGCAGCCTTCGAATCCGTCGGCAGCCATCTTGGCTTCGTAGGGGCCGGCGACTTCGCTGCCCGGGGTGAGGCCGCCTTTTACGCCGTCCCAGTCATCCGGTTGCAGCTGCACCATCCAGGCTGCATAAGGGTCTGTGTTGGCCATGCTCGGGTTTCCCATCAGTTCCTCGTTGACACCAACCACTTCGCCGGCGGCGAGGGACTTGGCGGGGCCGACCCACTTGCCGGATTCCACCGTTGCACAAGACCTGCCGGGGCGAACTTTGCGTCCGACTTTCTTGGGTGTGAAGGCCACCAGTTGACCAGCCAGGGCGGTGGCGACGGTTGTCATGCCGATCCTGACCGTGCCATCACCGACTTCGGTGAACCAGGTGTGGTTTTCCACGTCGTAAAGTAAATCGTCGGGTAGGTTACATCCGCGAACTGTGGGCATGAGTAGAATCTCCTCGAGTATTTCAATGGAATTGACTTTTCGCCCGCAAACGGGCTCTTACAGTCTATCTTTATTGCACTGGAAGGGTTTCGTCAACCTTTTCGCGCAATGGTTTTGACGCACAGCAGAAATCACCCAGTTCCTGGGACTCCAATTTGCCGCTGATGAACAGGAACAGGTGGTTGGCCACCAGGGGCATCATACGGGCCCGCTGTGCTGATTCCGGGTGCCCCGGCTCCATCGTGAGCAGGTTGTAATGGTAAACCAGTTCGCGGCAGGTTTCGCGGCAGGCATTGAAACTCGGATCCTTGTCCGCACCCTGGCGGTGCAGGGCCAGCAAGCGGTAGCCTTCCCTCAGGTCTTCGGTAGGCTCTTTGCCCTTTGCGCGAACCCAGTGTTCCAGGGCTTCTTCGCCGAGGGTGAGCAATTCCGTGGCGTCGGACGGTTGCGCAGGCTGCGCCACCAGTTGTTTCAGGCGTTTCCCGATGTTGGCCAGGGATTTCATATGTTCAGATTTCTAAGGCGCCATATTCAAATGTTGTGGCTCAAGCCAGGCCCTTCTTCTTCACGTATTCGAAGGAATCCGAGATGTTCTCATGCAGTCCGACAGCCTTCGGTTTGAGTCCCAGGGCCATGCCCAGCAACTGGGTGAAGTAAATGATCTTCACATTGGTCTTGATGCCCAGCGTTTTCTCGGCACGAATCTGGTGCATTTCAAGTCCGCTGTGACAGGTCGGACACTCGGTGGCAATGACTTCCGCACCGGCGGCTTCAGCGGCCTGCAGGATGTTGGTGACGAGCAGGGTGGATGTATCGCTGTCCGACAGCGTGTGGGCCCCACCACAGCAGGCCGTCTTGAGCGGAAACTCAACGTTTTCAGCACCTGCGGCTTCCAGCAGATCATCCATGAAATGGGGTTTGGAGGTGGACTCGCTACCCGGCCCTTTGTCTTTTTCCGGGAAAATATGCCGCGGACGTGTATACATGCAACCGTAATAATTGGCGATCTTGATGCCATCCAGCGACTTTTTCACGCGTTCCCTGAGGCCTTCCTCGCCGATGGTCTCTTTTACCCAGTCCAGCGAGTGGATGGTTTCTACCTGGCCGGCCTCGTAGGTTTCATGGCCTGCCTTCTTTGACAGGCGGTCGACGACTTCCACAGTTTCGTCATCATTGGCCAGATCGTACTCGGCTTTTTTCAGGTTATGGTAACAGCCATTGCAGGGGACCATTACCGTGTCCATGTTCATCTTGTTGGCGGTGATGGACATGACCCGGGAAGAGAGATAGGTCTGGAGTTTGGGATCGATGTTCTTCACTTCCATCGCGCCGCAGCAGTTCCAGTTTTCCACTTCCTTGATCTTCAGACCCAGGGTTTTGCCCAGAGCCTTGGTTGAGGTGTTGTAAGCAGAACCACTACCTTCCAGGGCGCAGCCGGGGTAATAGGCGACTTCCTGGTATTTTGCTTTCTTGTCCGACATATATCTTTCCTGTTTGTGACACCGGCCTTAAGGACCGCACTCTAATTCAGTTCGGTTTCAGCCATCTGGACCAGCTCATCCAGTCTCAGGGCTTTACGGTGATGTGCTTCGCGCTCGGCTATGTATTCATTGATGGCATTCCTGGAGCCAGACCAGTTACTGGTACGCGGTTTGATGAAGTTGGCCATCCCCATGCGGGTCAGCATGCCAATGGGCAGATTGCGCAACATGCTCTTGACCATTTCAACCATCCAGGGCTGCATCATGGCCTGGCCGGTGCGTTGGAAGAAACGACGGACAGTACGGCCATCCTCGATTTTGCCGGTGGCGATCACTTGCTCGCTGAAGATTTCGTCAAAAATCATCGAATTTGACTTGGGTGTATGGCCTTTCAGCTCCAGCCAGTGGCTGGTTGCTTTCATCACGCCTTCTGGTACCACGTCGCGCGGACAGGAGTAGGTGCACTTATTGCATGACACGCACTGCCAGATGATGTCCTTGTCACGCAGCAGTTCTGATTCCATACCGATGCGGATCAGGTAGATCCAGTAGCGCGGGTTGAAATCTGCGTTGATCGCGTTGACCGTACACGAGTTGGTGCAGGAGCCGCACTGCCAGCAACGGTGGATGAATTCGCCTCCGGGCAAGGCTGCGATTTCCTCTTCGAGCTGTTCGTTGTAGTCGGTGACTACGCGGCTCTCGATAAAGGTGCTCCAGTGTCCTGATACATCTATACCCTCGACTTCGATGTTTTCCTGAACGTGCAGGTTCTCGGGGCGTATCAGTGATTTTTCATGAATGGGCATGGTTAATCCAGTTGTTCGAAGACGGGGTCAGATTCATGTTTGTTAACAGCTTCCAGAAAATTTGACTCGTCAATGATGAACGCTTCACCGTTGATGGCTTTAAGCCGGGTACGCCTGGACCCCGTCCTGACGCCGTCCAGGCCAAGCAAACGACGCGTGTGTTCCATCGGGTCATTCGGTGCGGAAAAGTCTGCCCGCAGGTAGACACCACCCTGGGCGCCAATATAATCCGCATAAATTTTTGCGCACAGCAGGTCCACGTACCAGATCACGTCGCGGAACACGCCATTGTTGGTAAGGAACTGGCTCAGTTCCTCCCGCAGCATGATGTGAGTACCGTATCCGTCCGGGACGTTAAGCGTTATGTTGTCGATATTATCGTCAAACCAGATTTCCCGGATCACACCGGTATTGGCCTTTCGATCCCATATCCAGCGGCCCATCAGTGGGTAGCGCTCCGGGTCCACACCATGGAGGATTTCTGCGGCCAGGTCCCGCACCCAGCGATGCTTGTTGTCTTCAGGGAACCGCGCGCAAAAGGCCGCCAGCCGCTCATCCGTGGAGGAGGTATCCCGGTAACCTGAGAGCAGCTCCGTGATCGCCTCGACCATTTCCCCGTAGGCTGGTTTTTCCAGATAAAGGCCAACCCTCCGGCGCACACTGACCATGAAAGCGCACAGGCTTTTGAACGTATCCAGGGGCAAATCCGCAGGATGACCCTGCCCCAGCGCCTGTTGAAACATCTGCTGTTTAAGTTTCAGGGCATCGATCCAGTATTCCACACCTCCCTGGGACTCGGCACCGGAAACCAGCGTTTCGAAGGCATACTTGAGGATGGGGCCGCTAAGCTCCAATTGTGGCCGCTGCAGTTGTGGCCGCTCAAGCTCACCCTTGCTCCGGGTTTGCAGAAATCTGGGTACAGACACCATGCGGATAGTTCCTGTCAACCCACCAGCCGTGCCGCCAGTTGGCGCTGCTCAAGCGCGGCCATGGCCGCAGCCTTGCCCTGGGCAATCGAGTCGTCAATGGTTTCCGGTCCGGTGGCTGAGCCTGCGATGAATACACCGCTCCTGTTGGTCAGCCCTGTCGCCGAGTAACTGCTTGCCTGGTCAAGATAACCGTTTGGCTCGAGGTCCACGCCGAACACAGACGAAATCTGTGAATTATCGAGATTTGGATCCATGCCGATGGCATGCACCACCATATCAAATGGAATGGTAATCGGACGCTTGACCAGTGTGTCTTCGCCCTTGACGATCAACTTTTCACCATCGGAGGTCACTTCCGCGATACGGGCCTTGATGTACTTGACCTTGAATTCTTCCTGGCTCTTCCAGTAATACTTGGTCTCGTACAGGCCATAAGTGCGGATGTCCATGTAATAAATGTACACATGGCAATCCGGCAATTCCTCGCGGATTTCCATGGCCAGGTTGGCCGATACCGTGCAACAGATCTTGGAACACCACTCGCGGCCGATCTGGCGGTCACGGGAACCCACGCACAGCAAGATAGCCACACGCTTGGGTTTGCGGCCATCCGACAGGCAGCGAACGCCATCGCCGGAAGAGATCATCTGCTCGACCTGGGAGGTGGTTACAACATCAGGGTAAGTTCCAAATCCCCATTCAGGCTTGTTGGCCGAGTCAAAATGGGTGAAGCCGGTGCACAAGATGGAGGCCGATACCTCGACACTGTCCCCGTTGGATAATCCCGCTGTGAAGTTGCCTGCCTCACCGGTTAAAGACGTGACCGTGGTTTCCGTTCGCACATCGACCAGCTCAGCCTGTTCTACCCGGCTGACCATGCCCCCGATAGCGTCCCGCGCCCATTCACCGGAAGGCACCAGCTTGGCATAACCTTCCAGGATGGGTGCGCCGCCCAGCCGGTCTTCTTTTTCTACCAGTAAACACGCCTGGCCGAAGGTGGCCAGTGAGTGTGCCGCGGCCAGTCCTGCTGGCCCCCCGCCTACGATCAAGATTGGTTTTTCCATGAATATTTACTCAATCAGCTCTGCTCTACAGTTTCAATTTGCCCAGTTTCAATTTTCTTAATGGGTTGAAAACCCGGTCCGGAGGTAATCGCGAGACGCGGGTCGTAAAGACTCTCGAACTTGCCTGCCTCCACTTCTTTCAAATAGGCTTCGAATTCCACTTTCTTTGCCTGCCAGTCAATGCCCATTTTCTCCATCAGTGTTTCAGTCGCTGTTGCATGCCAGTGAGATTGAACGATTTTATAGGGATGCGCTCCGCAAGCCATTGCAGCGAACTGCACGTCGGCCAATACCGGCAGGTTGTAATCCTTGCCGGCAGCCTTGCCGATCCACTGGTTTTTATCCAGCGTGGTGATGCATCCCGTGTCGTGGCCGATCATTACGTCGGCATTAGCTTCCTCCACGGCGACCCGTATCTTGCGGTCGATGGAGAATGAGCGCGTGAACTCACGCTCGGAAATGATATGCCTGAAGCCGAATCCGCAGCAGTCGTACCAGGTTGAATAGTCAATTACCTGCGTCCCCAATGCTTCCATAATGCCGGTGGATACAGCCACCCGGTTACCGCCGAGGACGTTGTCATCGTAGATCGCATCCTGCGGCACCATCTTGTACACATGGCAGGCGGGATGAATGGTGGCGCGTATGTTGCTGACATCGATGGTCTGGCGCTCGGCGATGTCGCCGCGCACCATGTGCACCCATTCTGAATAGTGCACCACTTCCTCTGGAATCAGCAACTTGCCGTCGATCAGGCGGCCCAGCTTGCCGAGGATCTTCTTGACCTGCTCACGCAACTCGGCGGAGTGCAACAGGTATGCGCGCACTTCCTTGTAGTTTCCAAAAGAAGTACCGCAATGCACCAGCGGATAGTAATAGCCGTCAGGCAGACCCTGGGAACGTGCAGAAACATACGCCTGGTGGAAATTACGCAGAAATACGGCAGCCAGGCTCTGGATGTTACCGATGCCGGAGCCGTGGTAGTTCCAGGCAGTGCACGAGGTCTGGTCGGTCTCGTCCAGGTACTTGATGTCCATTTCGTTCATCAGCCACAACAGGGATGCCGGGTAGCCCGGGATGTTGCCGCACTGTCCACAGGACTTGTGGTGCCACAACTGGTTGGTGGGTACTTTTTTGTCCCAGCCATAGATCGTTTTGGCGATGCGTGGCGCGTGTTCGTCGTTGATCCGGTGAACGACAATTTCACCTTCTTTCTCCAGCTGCCACATGATGTCGCGCACGTCTTCCACGCGATCCTTGTTGGTTTCCATGGAACGCTTGTTGATGACCTGTTCCACCCAGGCGGTGGCGGTGCGTGCGTCTTCGGGGCTCAGGTTAGCATCACGCCACTCGGCTCCGTGGCCAGTGAAGCGCTCACCATTGCCGTTTCCGTTGACATTTCCGTTGTTGGGGTTTTCAGTACTCATGTTCGATTCTCTCTGTGTGTCTCCAGTCACTTTCTGTAAGAGCGTGCTCTTTTATCTAGTCATCGTCTTCCTGTTCTTCCTTCCAGTCTTCCAGGTCCTCCCGCTTCTCATCCATGATGTCGAGGATCACATCGAAAAGGTTTTCGTCGATGGTCTCGAGCTGGTCGAGCACGCCGGTTTCCTCCCAAATCGTGTACAGCTCAACCGAGGTGGTCAAATTGACCTCCCAGGCCGTAGCGGTGGTGTTCAGGGTCGGCATCGGGATAGCCTGTCGGAGCACCTTCAGCGGCGCATCGATCTTGGAAATATTGGGGCCCCAGTCGGGAAACCCGTCCGCGGTGATCATGTCCGGCGATAGCTGGTTGCCGGTGGAAATCAACTTCAGCATCACGCGACTGAACGGCCTCAACACGTTCTTGGCGGATTCCATGCCATGCTTGATGGCCGCTTCACGCATCAGCATGATCAATCCACCCGGCGAATTCTCGAACGGGCAGCGAGCGGCACAGGTATAACACTGGGCGCAGGCCCAGATCTTTTCCTGCATTGCATCGTGAATGCCTTCGAGATTTTCCGTCCACAACAACTGGACTATCTCGCGCGGACTGAAGTCGTAATAGTGTGCGGCGGGGCAGGTGGCTGTGCAAATGCCGCAATTGAGGCATCCATTGAGTTCGTGGTCAAAGCGGATATCTGCCTGGATGTCCTGAAAAATTTCTTCCATCTTGTCCCGGTCGACAGCGGGGCTGTCCGAGACCGGGTCGCCGATGTACTCCTGTATTCTGCTTGAGTGCGCGTGCGCCATAACTCTCCTGTATCAGCGGGAATGTTACACCCGCCAATTTTTCTAGGGAAGCCCTGATCCGGAAATCAGGGAATCCTAAACTAGTATGTCAAAACCTTGCAGTCTTCCTCCATTACCTCTTCGATCAGGTAAGCACCGCCAACAATTCCCTCGCACTCGGGTATCAGGTCGTCGGTGGTCATATCAAACAGGTCGAGGTTGGGGGAGCAGCAATAAAACTTAACACCTGCTCCATGTGCGTCCTGGATGAATTCCAGGACCGACTTGGGCGAACCTTCCTTGATGAACAGTTTTTCGGCCACGCCTTTTTTCATCAAGCGGCCGGAAGTAGCTGTGCAGATCACGTCTACGTCGTACTCCATTGCCGCGGCAACGGTTGCCTGGAAAATCGGAGCACCCAGTTCCTCGCCGTTGCGAGGATCGGTGTTCGCCATGATGATGATGAGTTTTTCTGCCATTGTTTACGTCATCCAAATTCGTGCTGCCGAACCAGCAGGGTCGCCATTGCGGGCCACTTTTTCGGAAGGGCAGCCCATGGCTATTTTACAGCATGAATTAGTAATATTACGTTATTCTAATGTAAATAGCCAATATGATTCTAAAAATGACCTTAATTGCCTGGCAGACATTAAGCTGACAGACATTACTCCGACTCTAGTGTAATCGGAATCCGCCGCCTGCTCTGCATCAAATAAGTGATCTGGATGATCCCGGTCATAAGAGGAACCAGTGCATCTTCGATTTCCCGCACCATAAGCCGGAATTTCTCCAGTTGGGGAATTGGGTTTTCCGGCCCTTCTTCAAACTCCATGATCAGATCTTCGGCCATGGCTGGCTTGAAACCGGGGTGACCGCAAAAACCCAGGGCATTTTCTCCGACCTGGAAAATAGCCGGCCGGTCGTGTTCATCAACCCCCAGCACGGTCGCATGATCGGGCAGCACCGGCCGGTCACGCATATAAGTAACCAGCGGGAAACGTCCGGGCATAAACCCGTTCAAAGCATCGTCCACTACCCGAGTGACCTTTGATATTTCAAAACACAATGGGGCCGGCTCGGACCCACCACCCGAGGCAATAGCCAGTATCTGTGCTCCAAGCCCGATGCCAATCACGGGCTGGCCCTGGTCCAGGGCCGCACGGGTGAGTTTGATTTCAGCGTCCAGCGTGGGCACATCCCTGCCGCCTGCACTGCCCCAGGGACCGCCACCCAGCAACACCAGGCCATCGCAGGTGTCCCCGGGATGCGGGACGGCGCCGCGCTCCGTGAACGGGCGGAAATACCGGAAGCGGATGCGCCTGCCCTCCATGTGATCTTCCATCAGGCCCAGGTAATCCGCCGAGGTATGTTGTACAACGTTGAGCAGATTCATCATTCTTTCAGAGCGTTTTCGATCGAAGTAATAAAATCCTGGGGTGATACCGACAACATGTCAACTTGTGCCGCGTCAAAAAAATTCCCGATCGCCTGGCCCAGTTCATCCAGGTACACTCCTCGCAGGCTAGATTCCAAATCGTAAACAAGCCGCGGCGGCGTGACAAAAAAGTCACCGGTTATAAGTGCGGCACGCACCCGGTTCTGATTCGGGCCCTCGAGGCGCAGGTAGCTTGTGATGGTTCCCCCGGGACTGGTATGGCGCCCCACCAGGTCACCCCTCGCCGCCGGTGGTTCTTCAATTTCGTTGACGAATTCTTCGGTGCCAATTTCTTCGTGGAATAGCTGGTCAGCCAATGCCAACTCGGGCCTACCCAACTCACCAGGCACAATCTCCAGGCCAAACTGCTGCGAAAATGCCGCTACCAGTGCAGCCTGTATCTGATCCAGCCCGGGTGTTTCAGCACCCAGCAGCTCTCTTAGCGTAACCACGCGCTGTGCGGCCGAATCCAGTTCCCTTTTCGCCAGCTTGGCTTGGGGCACACGCAGGGCTGAGACCATGAGCTGTGGATCCATATCTACCAGCACCGTTCCCTGGAAAAACAGGGTGTCGCCGTCAAAAAAACCGCCGGTGCCGCTGATTTTTCGCCCCTCTACTTCAATATCGTTGCGCGGCCGGTAACTTGCCTTGACGCCCAGGCTGCTGATTCCATCCGCCGCAGCCTCGCAAATCTCACGTGCTACGTCCGCCAATGAATGGACACCAAGAGTTGATCGTTTAATGGCTAGTTCCCAGCCCAGCTGACCGGGATCGAGGAAAATAGCGCCGCCACCGGTGATCCGCCGCACCACGCCTATGCCATTTTCCTGGCAATAGGCAAGGTTGATTTCCTGCCCCAGCGCCTGGTGCCGCCCGACCAGCGCGGTGGATGGAAAACGCAAAAAGCGCAGAGTGTCAGGTACCGCCCCTTCCTGGTGTAATTCAATAATGGCCTGCCCGATGGCAATATTCCTGCGGCCTTCGATCACACCGGAATCGATCACACGAAGGGAATTCGTCCATATATTGCTCGAATTGCCGGAATTGTCGGTTGATTTCACGAGTGCAGCGAAACCAGGTGACAAACTGGAAGCGGTGTCATTGTGTTTCTTACCAGGCTTAATTTACGCTTTCGTATCATTTAAATCCCTAAATAATAAGCCGACTTGCTTACTCCGCAACACCGGAAAACACCGTCAAATTTACCGACAGTTTACGCACACCCTCATCTCGAGGCGACCATAATCTACCAGACCATCGGGGAGGAATCGGTATTCAAAGCACATTGACCTGCACGATCTCCTTTTTTCCAGAAATTCAGAGTTACTGGGTAGCTGTATTTTCCGCTCTTCACGCAGCTTTCGCGAAAATGTTCCGAAATCTCACCCGATATGTTCACCCGCGCCTGAGTCCGATTTATCCTTGGAAGACATGAAATTGATGACGGTAAGGCTGGTTTTATCGCAGGCGGCGGGCTTGGATTTACTCCTTGGAAGAGTGATACTATTTGGCCTATGAAATGCGTGAAGATTTCATCCCTGCTGCTGACTGGCTCCCTGATTTTCTGCCAACCCGCGGTTGCAGCACAAATAACTTTACAAGAAACATTGAGAGAAATGGCGGATTTGCTGGGGCAGCAACAAAAACAACTGGATGAACAACGCAAGGAACTGGCTGAACAAAGGGAACTGATTCGGCAGCTTCAGGGGACTCAGCAAGCGGCCGGGAAAGAACCTGCACCTTCTGCAGCCGAGAAGTCGCCCGCCGATACTACAGAAACAGCCATTGCGCAGCAGTCCGGAGCGGAAGCAACAACAGACACGCCCGTTTCCGGAGACGATCAGAGTGCGCAGGAACAAGCCAAGGAAGCCTTAGTAAAACAGAAGGCAGCTGCCCCGAAAACAGCGGCGGAGCAGATTGCCGAGCTGCAAAAAATCATGGATGATCCGTCAAACACGATCTACGATGAAGACTTCCCAGGCGCCTGGTACCTGCCCGGAACAACGGCTGCACTGAAAGTGGGCGGTTTCGTCAACCTGTCGGTCGTCAACAGTTTTGACCCGATGCTGATTCCTGACCGATTCATCGTTGGCAGTATTCCACCGGACGGTGAGGTTGTGCCAGGCGCAATTGAAGGCACCCAGGTCTCCGCCCAGCAAACCCGGGTAAACCTGGAGTACAGGGAACAGACCAAACTGGGTGAGATTCGCGCATTCGTGGAAGGGGACTTTCAGGGTGACAGTGACTCGTTCCGTTTACGCCATGCTTTTGGCCAGTTTCGCAGCATACTAGCGGGTAAAACCTGGTCTACCTTTATGGACATCAACTCCCGGCCTGAAGAAGTGGATATTGAAGGCATGAACGGGGAGGTCCTTCTTCGTCACTCACAATTCCGGTGGTCCCCCCAGTGGGGTGAAAAATTGCAGCTGAAAATAGCGCTGGAAGATCCGGCTACCGATGTCATTAACGGCAGTAGCCAAAGAGGCGCTTTCGATCTCGTCGCAAGCCTGGACAGAATGCCTCTGGGACCGCTGGGACGTTGGAATTACCGGGTGGGAGCCATACTCCGGGACTTGAAAGCGATCGCTTCAGACGGTAACCCGGATGACGATATCACATCCGATGAAACGCAGAGCGCCACTGGCTGGGGCATCACCACTGGGGGCCGCCAACCAGTTAAGGGGTGGGGCGGACAGGATTTTTTCCTCTGGCAATTGACCTATGGTGAAGGCATTGGCCACTATATCAATGACCTGGGCACCATTGGACGAGGCGACGCAGTATTTGACCCCCGGGGAAAACTCCATGCGCTGCCCGTGTTTTCTGGTTATGTGTCCTACCAACATCGCTGGCCCATGAGCTTTCAGTTTATGAAAGCATGGCCGGGATTTTTGCGGTCCAGCTTCACGCTGAGTTGGGTTAAAGTTAATAATTTCGAATTCCAGAAAGGAGACAACTACGCCAGTACGCTGCGTGCTTCAATGAACCTGATCTACAGCCCAACACCAAACATCTTTACAGGTCTCGAGTTACTTTGGGGTGAACGCACAAACAAGGACGGCAGCAAGGGCAAGGCAAAACAACTGCAATTCGCTATGCGTTATATTTTCTGAGTATAAGTGGTTTAAACGCTATATTGCCCGACACCCCAGAGTATTGAACGGCTATTCATATCAAGACTTCAGCCAGATCGCCGTGCAATCTGGCCAGTTTTGAATGCCCAGGACTGAATTCCGCCCGGATACATCTTTGTTTCACACCAAGTAACACTCCGCATTCAGTTGGGCTCACTGGCCCAGCGCCATCCGTCGATCTGAAGCCCCTTTTTACGATTGTAACCAGTACTCGCGTGGCGTACGGTCCCCCCTGCGTCCACCCACACGAAGGATGGAGTCCCGCTGACGCCGTACTCCTGGAAATTCGCGCGCATCGGGTCCATCGCAACGATCTCCGGGAACGGGCCGGATAACTTGTCCAGAAATGCCTGGATGGTCTCCGGAGTCTCATCGCTGATTGCGACAACTTCTATATCCCGTTCGCGCTCGAAGGCAAGCACCTCCGGAATCGAGAGCTTGCACGGCTGGCGCCAGGTCGCCCAGAAAAAGAGAAGATGGGAACGGCCATCGGCCAGCCGGGGCCCGTCCGGCAGGTATTCGAGGTCAAGCGGCGGGGCCTTGCTGCCGACTTCCCGGGGGCCAGGCAGCTCCGGGAGCTGGAGAGGATATCTCACGAGTTTGACCGTAAGTTCAATCTCTTCGCCATCACGAAGGGCCCGCAGCCCGACCGGGCGCCCGATTTCTCCCTGCATCACCCAAGAGTACCATCTCGAGACCGACTATGTGCTGCCGGCTGAACCGATTTAGCCGATAACAACACCATCAAACCGCGCAGCTTATTTGACGGGCTCGTTAGCCCGACGAATAACAAACATGCGAATAGCCTCGGCATCATCCTCGCTCAGGATTTCGGCAAAAGAAACCATGCCTTTGTCCTGGCGTGCTCCGTCCCGGACTATGCTACGCCAGGCCGCAGCATTGCTAATGATGGCTGAGTGACGCAGATCCGGTAGGACACCACCGGAAACCGCTGTGACGCCATGGCAACCGCTACAATTCCTCTCATAAAGGCTGCTACCCGCCAGAATCTGTACCTCACTGCCAGTATCCTCCGGTGGGGCGATCGGAGCCGATCGCTGCGGTGGCGGCGGTAACTCGAGATTCGCGCCGAGTTTGAACACGAGCACACGGCTAATATTGCGCATGGTTGAATTTGGATTAATCTCAGATCCCATGATCAGAGCGGCTGCCCCACCCCAACCGACGACGAGTGCTATATATTGTTCTCCATTGACTGAAAAGGTGACTGGTGGTGCAATCACTCCGGTTTGTGTGGGCGCAGACCAAAGACGCTCGCCCGTCATTGCATTGTACGCAACCAATTCCTCGTCCGTATTGCCCTGAAAAACCAGGTTTCCGGCCGTCGACAGAACGCCGCCATTGTAGAAGGTTGTGTGTGTGACACGCCATGCTTCTTGCCGCGTTATCGGGTCCCAGGCCAGCAGGTGTCCCTGAAACTCGGGACCGAATTCGGGCGGCAAGTCCTTGAACTCATCGTATGGATCCCAGTAATTCACCCCCAGGTTGACACCGATGGGCTGCACATCGAAGTTCTCGTCCAGCCGGTAGATCATCGGGGCTTGCTGGGCCGGAATATAAACAAGGCCGGTGGCCGGACTGTAGGACATTGGATGCCAACTGTGCGCACCATCCGGTCCTGGAGTGATTTTTACTGCCGCACCGGTTTCATCATAGCGGGCATCAGGTGTTTCAACTGGGCGGCCCGTTTCAATATCAATGTGAGATGCCCAATTGGCGGGCATTATTTTCTCTGCGGACAACAGCTCACCGGTTTCCCGGTCGAGCACGTAGAAGAAACCGTTTTTTGGCGCCTGCATGATCACTTTGCGCTCCCTGCCATCAATCTCCAGTTCGGCCAGGATCATGTGCTGAACCGCCGTGTAATCCCAGGTATCACCGGGCACCGTCTGATAGTGCCAGACGTATTCTCCCGTATCAGGACGGACCGCGACGATCGATGCGAGGAATAGGTTATCGCCGCCCCCCGGGCTTCGGAGCGTACGACTCCAGGGCGAGCCGTTGCCGGTGCCTATATAGAACAGATCAAGATCGGGATCATAAGCGAAAGAATCCCAGGCTGTCCCACCACCGCCGAGCTTCCACCATTCGCCAGTCCAGGTTTCGGCCGCCATTTCCATCGCCTCGTTTTCAAATCCATCCGCCGGATTGCCGGGTACCACATAGAATCGCCATGCCTGCTCTCCGGTCTGCGCGTCGTAGGCGGTAACATAACCGCGTACGAGATATTCCGCGCCACCGTTACCGATGATGACTTTGCCTTTGGCGATTCTGGGTGCGCCGGTTATGGAATAGTTTCCCGATGGGTCGGTGGTTTGAACTTCCCACTCCACCTCACCCGTGTCCGCATCGAGTGCAATCAGGCGGCCATCAATCGTGCCGATGTAGACACGACCCTGCCACACAGCAGCTCCCCGATTTTGTACACCGCAGCAGGATTTGACGTCCCACTCCCTTTATATCTCCGGGTCAAACTGCCATTTGAGCTCGCCGCTTACCGCATCCAGGACCTGTACTTTGCTCCAGGCGCTGGTGGTGTACATAAGGCCATCAACAATGATCGGCGAAGCCTGCTGGCCACGAGATGTGTCGAGATCGAAATACCAGGCAAGCCCAAGCTGGCCGATGTTGGACTTGTTAATCTGAGACAAAGGACTGTAGCGTTGCTCGGACGTGGTCCTGCCGTGCACCAGCCAGTTTTCCGGTTCACTGTCCGCGTTGGCTACCCGTTCCGCATCTACCCAGCCTGGCGCCGTTCGGCTGGCTTCCTCCTGTGTCCCGGCCTCGATATCCTGTGATTCAGGCGTATCCTGGCGTTGGCACCCTGAGAGAAGAATCCCTGAGAGAAGAACCCCTGAGAGAAAAACTCTGGTCCTGGTAAGAACTAACATCTCTGCAATACTGGCGTTCCGAGTTTTCATACTATTCTTCTCTCTATCGATTCCTAACAGGCCGGACTTTTCTCCCAAAGCATACTTAAACTTTAGACCATGGATACAATTCCCGCTACGCGCTGTCATATACGCGCAAGCGCCTGGTGAAGAAAGCAGTGTCTTATCCTGGTTTGCGCGATTATCTGCCCGAATAAGATCCAGACAGACAACAGGACCAAGGAGGGAGGCGCACAGGCGCCTCCTTTTTTGATAGAATATGCCCCCGGCTTTTATGAAGTTTTCAATATTGGGATCCAAAATTGGGGTCAGAGTAAAATTAGCTGGCTAATTTTACTCTGACCCCAATTTACTCTGACCCCAATGTAATCGAAGGTAATGCTTGTGAGTAACAGACTAACCCGGCTTTTCACTGAGCCGCTTGTGCAATTCCTGATCATCGGTACGTGCATTTACGGTGCTTTTGCGCTGTTTGGAACGCCGGAAGAGGATTATCGCGACACCACCATTCGCGTCGACGCCAACCGCATTGATTCATTTATTGGTCAATGGGAAAGCCGCTGGAATCGACCGCCGACCCGGCAGGAGATCGATGGCATCATCCAGCAATACGTGCGTGAAGATATTCTCTACCGCCAGGCTGTCGCGATGGGCCTGAACGAGGATGACCCCATCACCCGGCGGCGGATGGCGCAAAAGCTGGAATTCCTGACCGGTGATCTTGCAATGATGAAACAACCGGCGGAAGGGGAACTTGAACAATACTTCCAGGATAACCAGGCGAAATACAGGGCCCCTGATCAGATAAGCTTCAGCCAGGTGTTTTTCGACCCGGACGCTCGCGAAGAAGCAACACTTGACGATGCCGCGGAGGTATTGGCGCAACTCCGCTCAGCAGGCGAGCCCGATGCGCAGACGCTCGAGGCTGGTGACCAATTCATGCTGCAGGGCTACTTTCCCTCGGTCACCGAAGCAGAAATTGGCCGAACCATGGGCACTGGATTCGCAGAGGCTGCTATGCAACTGCAACCGGGCCAATGGCATGGCCCCGTGCTGTCCGGTTATGGCGTGCACCTGGTCTACGTTTACGATTTTCAGGCAGCCCCACCCCCGGTATTCGAGGACGTGCACGCCACGGTGCTCGAGGACTGGCACGCCGTACAACGGGAACAGTTTAACGCTGATTTTTTTGAGGCCCTCAAGAACAACTATGAGATAATTATTGATGAGGTGCCGGCGGACCGGCTTATCGGTGACCCTGCTGCCACCATGAGCAAAGATGAATCCCGGGCCGGAGAAGCGTCCGCATCATGATGCCTGGCCCAACAAATCTCATGAATTTACGGCATAAACTTGCTTGGTGGCTGCTGACCGTTCTGCTTGCCTGTCCGTTTGCTTTATCAGCAGATGAGTTTCGTCCGGCCCTGTTGGAGATCACTGAGCGCGAAGGCGGCTGGATTGACGTCACCTGGAAGGTTCCCATGATGGGCGAGAAGGTATTGGGCTTAACCCCGGTATTGCCCGAATTTCTTGAGCCGCTTGGCCCCGGTTCCGGCCGCCGTGTTGCCGGCGCCTGGATTGAGTCCAGTTCTTATAGTTCGGGTGGGCAGGCGCTGCACGGCGCAACCGTGCGTGTTGATGGCCTTGATGCAATACCGGCCGATGTCGTGGTGCAGGTCAAATTACTGGATGGGGCTGAGCATTCGGCCATACTTCGTTCCGGAAACAGCGCATTTACCATTCCCGAACAGGTCACACAGATGGAATTGGCCGTCTCGTACTGGCGCATGGGCACCATCCACATTCTTGAAGGCTACGATCATTTGCTGTTTCTGCTGACCCTGTTGTTGATCGTGTCCGGCTTTTGGCCTCTGCTGAAAACCGTGACCGCGTTCACCCTGGCCCACAGCCTGACCCTGGCCCTGGCTACCCTGAACCTGATTCACATTCCGCAAGTGCCGACCGAGGCCGTAATTTCACTGAGCATCATGTTGCTGGCGGTGGAAGTCATACGTAAAAACGGGGGGCAATTTACCTTGTCTGAACAATTCCCCTGGATGGTTGCCTTTACCTTCGGCCTGGTGCACGGGCTGGGTTTTGCGGGTGCATTGTACGAAATCGGCGTGCCGCAAAATGCGGTGCCGCTGGCGCTGTTAATGTTCAATGTTGGCGTCGAAACCGGCCAGGTGTTGTTCATCACCGTAGTGTCAGTGCTACTCGCAGGATTGAATCATTTGCACAGCCACACGGCCTTAAGCCTGTCGCGGGCGATGCCCTACGCCATCGGCGGAATCGCCGCGTTCTGGACGATAGACCGTGTGGTCGCTTTTCTATAAGCCGCAAGCGCGTACAGCCGTGAGCTACCAGATAATATCGAGCGGATAAAGGCTGAATACACCGGTTCAACTTCAATCGATCTGACAGTGACCGGGAATGTTGACCGAATCGAATTTTAGCAGTCAGAGCTGGAGCTGAACTCGATTCGACTCAAATCCGGCGAAAATAGTCCATGACGGACCGGAATCTCATTGACACTGATATCACTTATAATCCTGACAATGAATGCAAATCGTCACCCTTACTCTTTACGCAATTTTCTTCGGGCCCAGTTGAAAGAACCTGGCACGACCAAGGGGGGGCGCACTCGAATCAAATTAATGCTGGCAGCAGTCGAAACGCTGGTTTGATCCCGAGAGTTAAATTTATGAATAAAGTCACAACACTGACCTTGATTCTGGCCGCAATATCTTTCCCAACAGCAGCGCCTGCAGCTAGTGCGCAAAGTATGGCGGTCAACACACTGACGGACCGTTATTACGATTTCCGTCTTGCTACCCAGCCGGAAGTTGCCTATTTTTCCGGCGTTGAAATTTCGCTTCACGACGGACTCTACAACAACAGCCCCCAGGCAATCGCACGCGAGCAGGCGAGCGAGGACGAATTTCTGCGGGAACTCGGGTAAATAGACGAAACGGCTCTACGTGGCGGTGTCGCCTGGAAATTCTCGCCCTGAGAGCCCTGGCTGACGACGAGGATAACAAAATGAAAATGAGCGTACATATCGAGGAATGGGAGCTGACCCAGCCGTTCCGTATCTCCAATTTCGAGTGGGTCAGTTCGCGGGGCATTGTGGTGCAACTGGCTGAGGATGGGTTCGCGGGCCGGGGCGAAGCACAGGGCGTTTTTTACCTGGATGAAACTGCTGAAAGCATCTTCCATCAGGTGCACGCAATCGCCGCCGAACTCCGTAAAGGCATCTCACGCGAGGAACTGCAAGACCTGCTTCCCGCCGGTGGCGCGCGCAACGCGGTCGACTGCGCCTTGTGGGACCTGGAATGCAAAAAGGCCGACCAGACCATTTGGCAGCTGACGGGTATCGAGCCTAAACCCGTCACCACCGTTTTCACCATCGGCCTGGAAGACACAGCTGAGGCCATGGCCGCAAAAGCCGCTGCTGCAAGCGATGCCCCGATTCTCAAGATCAAGCTGGGCGGTCATCAGCCCTATGAAAAACTGGCCGCCATCCGCGCCGCGAGGCCGGATGCAGAACTCGTGGTAGACGCCAACCAGGGCTGGGATTTTGAATTGCTCAAAGAAGTCATTCCAAAATGCGTTCGCCTGGACCTGGGCATGATTGAACAGCCACTTCCGCGTGGTGGAGACGGGATGCTCGAGGGCTTCAAATCACCGATCATACTGGCCGCCGATGAATCCTGCCTGCATACGGGAGAACTTGAGGCCGCAGCCAGGCGCTATGACATGATCAACATCAAGCTCGACAAGACCGGTGGCCTGACCGAAGCGCTGAAGCTTGCACACGCGGCAAGAAAAAAGGGCTGTAAGTTGATGGTCGGCAATATGACCGGCACATCACTGGGCATGGCTCCCGCCTTTGTGATCGCCCAACTTTGTGATTTCGTTGATATTGACGGACCGCTGTTGCTCAAATATGACCATCCGAACGGAATGAACTATAACAAAGGTGTAGTTGACGTTTTCCACTCCAATTTATGGGGGTGACCATCAATTCAGAGACAAGCCATGAAACGGGTGGCTTCACGAGAGCCATCAGATCAGTTGATGGGGGATGTTCAGCTGCTTGCGGATCTTCCTGATGTCCTTTTTCTTCGGCTGGAACGGGTAACTCGCGATATTGCTGGGCGGTGAATCCCCGTAGGGGCGGTCGCAGGCTGAAATGTCGTCCTGGAATTTACCCGGGCATCCCGAAGTCCGGAATGCAATCCCGGCGTCGATGATGTCGTCGAGTTCTCCCCGGGGAATGCCAAAGTCAGTTACACGGCCCTGATCATCAAATTTCATGTGGTCGATCCGCCCGCCGCAATAATCAAGCAGGTAACGGCCCAGTTGCACCCGGCGCCACTGGTCGCGCGGCGTGGCCGGCAGGTGGTCCATCAAGGAACCGTCCTCGGGGAAAAAACAGAACATGTGGCTGTGACCACCGACGTCAACCAGCTTCTGCACCAAATCCAGCACATCATATTCGGTCTCGCCCATGCCAACGATAATGTGGGCGCCGAACTTTTGCGGCCCGAAGACATCACGCGCATCCAGCATGACTTCCCAGTATTTATCCCACTTGTGGGGTGACTGCACGCCCTTGCCGCGCGTGCGGTCAAATATTTCAGGCGTGGCCGCGTCGATCGCCACGGTGAAAATGTCTGCCCCCAGGTCTTTCAGGTTCACAACATCTTTGCGGCTCATGGTGGTGGGGTTGGACAGAATCGAAACCGGGATGGCTTCCGGATCGATGCGGTCAGTCCAGTTTTTCAGCACAGCCACGGTATCGTCATCCGAGCGGGGGTGGGTAATCATGGAAATGCACATGCGATGGAAGGGACTGTTTTCAACGTCGTTGGCCACCTTGTCCACTATCACGTCCATGGGCACGGCCGGCCAATCGACACGGATGAAATTGCGATCGGCGTAATCACGTTCAGCTTCCCGGTGTCGGGCCAACCCGCAGTAGGCACAGTTGGCACGGCAACCTTCCGGATAAGTCAGCAAAAGGTTGAGGCAGCGGGTGCAGGAGCAGCGGTACATTCTTCCGGTGGCCACACCCAGGGTAATCGCCGCTGCGGTGGACACCTGAACGTAATCCGGTGAGCGCATTTTTGGCGTAAGGATGTTGTAATCAGGGCGGTAAACACCCTCCGGCGCTATGTCTTGTGATTTCACCCGGGCGCCGTTCCTGAATTCCTTCGGCGTTTTTCCAGGTGTCCGCGGCTCCATTACTTCGAAGGGATTGAAGTCCAGGCCATCCTTATCTGTTTCCGCCGGCTGGGCTCCTTGCTGTTTAACACAACTCATAAATCTCTCCCGAATAAATCCATGCTCAGGCCGCGCAGCTTGAGCGGGCCAGGGTTGCTATGCTATCGCCAAGCTTGATCGAACAACAGGCGTGCGCCTGGTGAAATGGCCGTCCAATGGTATCCGCCACGGCTACTGCACCATCCGCTGGAAAGGCGATGCCATCAAGCCCGGCCATCACCGCGTAGGCATCCGTTACTCGCTTGTGCATCCCCGGTGGCCGCGCACAGCCAAGCAGCACCTGCCGGTCGGGCAGCCGGCGCCTGGCTTCAAGAAAAATGCGTCCTACATCAAGCGTATCCGGCGTGACAAAAGTCCCTGGCTTGGCATAAAACGGCATAATCACGACCAGCACCAGGGCATGAGTCGGATGGCGGCTGAGGATGTCCAGTGCATTAGCCTCGCCCAGGATTTGGCCATAATGAAGGCCGATGACGATATGGGGTGAGATCTGCATCGAAGTTGAGCACAGAGCCTCCAGCGTCGCTTCGAAATCATCCACCGGGCGGTCGAGGTGGTAAACCTCACGTATGGTCTCCTCAGCGCCGATGATGTCGAGCATGGCCACGTCAACCCCGGCTGATGCCATTTCCTTTGCGCCCGCCTCATCGGTCAGAGCCGTGTGAATGGCGATCCGCAAATGGGGAAAATCCCGCTTCAGTTTTTCAACGACCGGGTAAAAACGTGAATAACGTATTTCGTTCCGCTTGTTGGAACCGCCGGAGAGCAAAAAACCCTGCAGGCCTTCCGTTTCAATCAACTGCCGTACTTTTTGATCGAGCATTTCTGGCTTGATGGCCGGCAGCATGGGTTCCAGGATCCTGGCTTCACAATGATCACACATCAGCGCACAGCCACCGGCGGTGATTGAAAAAGCAGGAAAGCTGTTCTTGCCGCAGCTCTGCAGCTCGGATGTTTCGTACTCCTTGAAGGTGGGTGTCGAGAAGCGGACCATCCTGGAAACACTGGCTGGCGAGGCCTGCTCCATTTCAGCGACCAGGGCCGCGTCGAATTCCGCATCCTCGAATTCTTCAATCTGTGAAATTGTCTCTAGCCATGCCATTTTCCGTTCATACCTCAGTACTCAATAAGCTTAAATTATTTTCCGCTAAAAACGCGAAATAATACGGGTTTTTATTCTCTAAAATTTTGCGTTTTTGGCGTCTTTAGCGAATGATTAACCGGCCCTGACTTAATCTCGGACTTTGGACGCCAGCGCCTTGACTTCTTCGCGCACCGGGCCGGTGTTGGGTTCATCCGCCAGCGTGGTCGTCCACTCCGGTCTGACATCCTCTTCATCCACCAGGTCACATTCCAGGCGCTGCAGGAATGCCTGGGCATCCGGCGGCAACAAGCCAGGCATCTCGTAATGACTCAGGCGGCCCCAAAGCCCGCTCCAACAGCGTACAACTGTCCAGGGATTATAGCCACCACCACCGAGCACCACGTTATGATCGCAAAGCTCGAGCAGTTGCTCAACCGCAGCCCACAGACCTGCATTGCTGAGCGCCATCCCGGACAAGGGGTCCCCTTCCAGTGCATCGGTCCCGCAGGTTACCACCAGAGCCTGTGGTTCAAACTCCCGTCCAAGATGGAGCACCGCGTGATCCATCAAGTGCGATAACTCACTGTCGTTAAAGCCACGTGGTACCGGCAGGTTACGAGCAGCGCCACCGGCACGATCCGTCACCGGTCCCGTGCGCGGCCAACGTTTTTCTTCGTGAATCGAAATCGTGAATACGCGCGGATCCTCCGCAAAAGCATCCTGCACACCATCACCATGATGCGCATCCAAATCCACGTAGAGTATGCGATCGAGACCGGCATCCAGCAGGGTCATGATCGAAAACACTGGATCGTTGAAATAACAGAACCCGCTGGCCCGGTCCGGCCGACCGTGGTGTGTTCCACCCGCGGGATGAAAGGCCACATTACCTTCCAGGGCCAGTTGCGCAGCCAGGATCGACCCGCCGACCGCGGTTGACGCCCGCTGGAACAAACCGGGAAAGACGGGATTTTCCATGGTTCCGATCCGGTAGCGTTCGCGCACTTCCTTTTCTACACGACCCTCCTCGTCCGCTTGCTTCAGCGCTTGTACATAATGCGCCTCGTGAAACTGGGTCAGTTGGGGCACGGTGGCGGGCGGGCTGTCGTGAAATATATCATCTCCCAGCCAGCCGAGCATGGCGCAGATATCCATGACACCCGCGATCCGTGGTATGGACAAAGGATGGTGACTGCCGAATGCTTCGTTGCGGTATATCTGGCTTCCTATGAAAGCAGCGGGCCGTTGTTCCGGTCTCGTACCAAGTGCACGGCCCGGCTCGCGGTGAGTTGCTGTAAAAATTGTTTGACGCTCCTGATCGCTGCTGTTTATGAACCACAAGGGCTCTCCATAGTATTCGGTTTCCCTAATAAATGAAATCTGTATATAATAGATTCTCTTATTCTCGCTTTTTCATGGAGGCTCACAGCTCATGTCAGAAGAAAACAACGGCGGAAACGGTATCAATCCGAATTCCATGTCCATCATCGTCACGAAGGGCAGTCTTGACTGGGCTTATCCACCTTTCATCCTCAGCACAACGGCAGCAGCCATGGGCCTGGATGTTACGATGTTCTTCACGTTCTACGGCTTACCGCTGTTGTTCAAGAAGCTTGACCTGAAGGTAACCACCCTCGGCAATACGGCGATGAAAATGCCCATGATGGGTGGGCACATGGCTATGCCGAACCTGATGTCGGCTATCCCGGGCGTTGATCGTATGGCTTCAGTGATGATGAAGAACCTGATCAAGAAGAAGGGCGTTGCTTCTATCGATGAGCTGCGGGAAATGGCTGTGGAGGCGGAAGTACGCCTGATCGCGTGCCAGATGACCCTGGATTTGTTTGAATACACCAGGGATGACATGATCGATGGAGTCGAACTGGGTGGCGCCGCTACCTATATCGAGGTCGCTTCTCAGTCCCACATCAATCTGTTCATCTAGTAATATGCGGTCTGGCGCAGCTTAAAAATCTTTTTTTGAATACAGGAATCAAACATGGCAGATAAAGTATTAGACGCAAAAGGACTGAATTGTCCGCTCCCGATCCTCAAGGCCAAAAAAGCCCTGAAGGACGTCCCCGATGGTGGAACCCTGGAAATACTTTCCACCGACCCGGGTTCAGTAGCCGATTTCCAGGCATTTTCCCGCACCACCGGAAATGAACTGCTGGAACACAGCGAAGAGGGCGGCGTTTACACGTTTCTTCTCAGAAAGACCGCTTAAAGCCGCTCCACCCTCCAACCCGGTCAGCGCTTCGCTGGCCGGGTTTATTTGTACATAGAAAAAGCCGGCGCCAAATGACGCCGGCTTTCAAATGTTAGTTAGTCAATTAGCCTAGAATCTCCAGCCGTAACTGACCTCCAGCTCCCACTGGTACATTTGCAGTGTAACTTCCTGGGTTGGGTCGAAGTTTTGAGGGCCCGAAATTTTCTTGTTGGGCGCATACATAAGTGCGACATTCCATTCGCGGTCCTTGACCCTGCTCAGAGTGAAACCGGCCGTGAGGTGGCTTTGGATCGTGGCAGGCGCCAAAATATTGAAGGACATCTCACTATCCGGAATAGGCTGTTTTCCATAGCTGTACCCAAAGCGCCAGGTCCAGTCTTCTCCGGCCTTCCAGGCAACTCCGGCCTTGTACGTGGTCATATCATCCCAACCAAATCCTGCGCCTTTGTCACCGCCCAGGCAATTGGAAAACACCCCTTCTGGCCCGGCAATTGAGGGGCAGTTGAAGAGAATCTGAATGGGATTGGCAATGGAATCGACATCACTGTACCAGATATGCTCGATGTCAAAACTCAGCGCCACGTTTTCATTGGCGTGGAAAGTCAAGCCGACTTTCAGGTCAGCTGGAATATCGAAGTCGCCCTGCTGTGCGAACAGGTCAGCATAGTCGTCCAACTCACTCATCCAGATCTTGGTCTGGTAAGAAATTCCGAAACTCAGCACATCACTAATCGGCGCGTGCAGGCCAACTTTCAGGCCGGCGCCCCAGGACCAGTCGGTGCCATTGTTAGACAAATTGGCGGGAAATTCCATGCCACCGCTCCTGGCAAAGGTCTCAGTCAAGGGAGCAAAGGACATGACGCCGTCGGCTTTGAACATCTGCGCGACAAAAACTCCTGTGATACCCAGCGACAACCTGTCGTTAAATTTCTTGGCCCAGGTGACGTCAAAGAAGGCCTGGCTGAGGTTCACGCCGGCCTTTCCGGCCCCGTAAGTACCTTCAAAGGTTGTTGGAACACCATCCCGGTCGTGATCGAAAGTTGCCGTGCCACCCTTCCAATCGGTGTTCATGCCGCCTTTGCCATAGAAGGACAGCGCCCAGGCGCTGTCATTGCTCAGTTGCCAGCTCTTGGAAATGTGCGGAACGATAAAATAATTGCTTTCACTCTTCAGGGCGTTGGGGCCAATAGTGATTGCACCAAAATGCCCGTTAAGCAAGCTTTCTGTGGTGTCGTATTTACGAGTGGGGCTGAACAGGGCTGCACCAAAGATCAATTGGTCACCGACAAAAGGAGCGACCGCCGGGTTGTTGGTAACGTCGATGGCATCTTCAGGCATCGCGATGCCGGCGCCCGCCATGGCCTTGTTCTTTGTGCCGGTGCCGTGCATAAAGTAGCCGTTTGTTGCGAAAGCGTTGCCTGCCGCAAAAACGCCAACAAAGAAACTGGCTGCAATCATCCAGCTGAAATATTTTTTCATGAGTGTCTCCGTCAACTGTTGCTGAAAATTTTCTAATTTAAACCATTCTAATATGTTAATTATTAGTAAAGCCAGACGAATTTTTAGCTTATTATGATTCTGGTCATATACGTTACCAAAAAAGATCCCGAAAAAGGTATTTTCTACGTTCAACCGGTCAGGCGCATGCCGGGTCCACTGCAATAGAGTTCATGCATCAGTTCGACCATGCGCGCGGCCTCGCTGCTGGCAATCGAATAGTATATCGATTGCGCTTCGCGCCGGGTTGTCACCAGGTTCTCTTTTCTCATGCGCGCCAGGTGTTGTGAAAGTGGCGACTGGGGAATTTCCAGCAAGCCGGCAAGCTCCCCCACAGACTTTTCACCCGAAATCAGGTGACACAGGATCATCAGGCGATCCTTGTGGCCCAGGGTTCGCATCAGTTCGCTGGCCTGGGAGGCTGCAGCGGCCATTTGTTCGGGGTTAACCTGGATTTCTTCGTTCATTTTTTTATATTAGAATTATTTAAGGTATTTTCCAAGCCCAAAACACTGAAGATCTTCGGCAAGAATGATGTCGCCCGCGAATTTTAACCTGATTTTTGCCAGGCTGTTATCCAAATCATTCAGGCTGCGAGACATGAAGTGGCTTAGCACCAGCGTCTCTACCTTGCTCTTTTCCGCCATCTGACCGATAACGCTGGCCGGGGCATGCAGTTTCCTGGCGGCTCCCGTGGCATTTTCCGGAATCGCAAGGTGGGCCACCAGCACAGTTGCTCCCTGTGCAAATCCGGAAAATTGTTCAGAGCTTCCATTCTGGTCGGAGGCAAAGACGATGGACTGGCCGTCTGCTTCCACCCGGTAGGCGAGTGTTGGCACAATGCCGTGCGGCACGCCCAGGGCCGTCACCCTCAAACCACTCTCTTCCATGACAGAATCAGGTGTTTCATGATGGTGGTCCACGGGAACCCGCTTCAGCTTCACCAGACCATCGGAGCCGTCCAGGTATCCTGCAAGGTAGGCATAAGAACCGAGCCCGGGATCAAGCAAGCTTTCAATATATGCCTCCAGGGCAGGAAACGGGCCTCCGGCTTCCGGGCCGCTAATAAGCAGGCTCCGTGTCCGTCTGGAAAAATAGCCTGACTTGAGCAATGCCGGCAGATCTGCCGAGTGATCGGTATGAAAATGGCTGATTGCAATCAGGTCCAGGTCTTCGAAGCGGGCGTTCGCTTGTCCGAACCGCAGGAAACTGCCGCCTCCGGCATCAACCAGCACTCTGGCCCTGCCGTCTTGCCATACAAGGTATGCGCTGGAAGCACGACCATCGTCAGCCACCGGCCCACCGGAGCCGAGAACCTGTAAAGCCAGGCCTCGCCCGGGCGGGCACTCCGCCGCCAGGCTTGTTTGCGCCAGGAACAGGCACCAGGCCAATGCCAACATGAGCGCAGGCCATACCCGGCCTGGCCCAAGCCAACTCAACCCGGACCAGCGTAACCGGGACCAACGAAACCGGGAATTTGCTTCAATGCCTGATGAATCTGTAAAAACCAAACAACTGTTCCTTTTGCGCCGGTGTCTGGTGCAGCACCTGCTCCTGTTCCAGCAGAGTGAATTCCTCACCCAGCTCCCGTTCCAGCTTCCGGGCGTCGTATTGGACAATATCCAGGCCACTGCATCTTGCCGGCCCACCAATCGCAAAGGTGGAAATGACGAGCTGCCCTCCGGGTTGAAGCGCTTTTCGAAGCGCCTGGATATACTTCTCCCGGTCATTTTCGAGAGTGAGGAAATGGAACAAGGCACGATCATGCCACAGGCCGTATTTTCGCTCCGCCTCAAAGCGGGTTATATCCTGTTCAATCCATTCAACCCGTGAAGCCTGTTCACCCAGTCGGCGGCGGGCCTTTTTCAACGCAATGCCCGAGAGATCGAGTACCGTAATGTCCCGGTAGCCTTCTTCCAGGAGAAAATCTACCAACAAGGAAGCGCCTCCTCCTACATCGATAAGCGGCGTATCCATAGCCACGGTCGAATTTTGTATCATTCTTAGCGACAAGGCAGGTAACTGCTGGTACCAGCTCACCTCACGAGGGTGCCGTGCAGCATGTGCTTTATCCCAGTGTTCTTTCCTGTTCATGGCTCACGAATTTGACACGAATCAAGCGATTTGGAAAATTATTTGTAAAATCTGACGTTTACTTCGATCATTATACTAATTACTCCTTCAGGGTGATATTGACGTGTCCAGAAGGAGTACCATGAGACTCCCGGATTGTCCGGGCGATTTCAAATACTAAGGAATTACCATGAACATAAAACTTTCCCTCATTCTGCTGGTTTCTTTGCTGCTGGCTGGCCCCGTTGCCGCTGAAACAACATACCAGCCTTTCGTTCTCGCCTCGGTGAATGATACCAGCCTGGATGAACAGACCGAAGCCACTACATCTGTCCTGGAACAAGCCGGGTTCATGGTTGTCGGCCAGTATTCACCGGTAGAAGACTCCAACGTAATCGTGGTGACCAGTCAGAACCTGATGGCTGTTGCGGCGCTTTCTGAAAAGGGTGGATACGGCGCTGGCCAGCGGGTCTCTGTCTCGCTCAGAGACAATAAAGCCGAGGTCACCTTTGTCAACCCCTTGTATATTCAACACGCCTACCGGCTGGAAGGTGATCTGCAAAGCGTTTACGATCAGTTGAGCCAGGTGCTTGGCAATATGGAAGCCTTCGGTGCAGAGAAGAAAATGACGGCCAAGAAACTTGCGAAATATCATTACATGATGGCCATGCAGCGGTTTGACGACCCTTCAGAACTGGGCTCGTTCGACAGCCACGAAGCGGCGCTGGCGGCTGTTGAAAAGGGCCTTGCCGTTGAAGGTGACGCCCTGACACAGATCTACCGCATCGATATTCCCGGAAAAGACCAGTCCGTATTCGGCGTCGGAATGAAAGCGGCTAACGACGAAGAAAAGGACATCGATTCTACTTTCCAAATGTCCATCGTTGATTTTGAGGGTTTCAGCAAGGTCGCCTACTTCCCGTATGAAGTCCTGGTCAGTGGCAAGGAAGTCGAGGCGCTTCATATGCGTTTCCGCATGGCGGTTCACTTCCCTGATTTGAGCATGATGGGTGAGCATGGCTTCACCAAGCTGATTTCCGCACCCGGTGCAACACAAAAAGCGCTCGAAGGCATGGTGTCCGGCGAATAACCGAATGGCAACTCGCTCACCTGCAGAGACGCAGGTGAGCACGCTCCAGCAATTCTATGAAAACCGGCCTTCTTATATTAGAATGTCTTATATTAGCAATACTTGAATAATGGAGATTATGATGAAACCCGGGTTTCACGCAAAATTGTTATCCCTGTGCCTGTCACTGTTGTTTTCCCCGGCCTTGCTGGCAGCCGACCCGATCTGGATCGACGTCAGGACCACGGACGAATACACCAGCGGGCATGTTTCTGAAGCTGTGAACATTCCTTACACTGAAATCGCCGAAGGCATCTCTGCGCTAACCGGCGACAAGGACGCCTCGATTTATGTGTATTGCCGGAGCGGCCGGCGGTCTGGAATCGCGAAAGAAACCCTTGAGGGCCTGGGTTATGCACAGGTTTTCAACGTGGGTGGTTTTGACCAGGCGATGAAACAATTCGATAGGGAATCCGCCCTGGAAATAGCTCAGTAATACGGCAAAACGCCTGGTCGCGCCCAAGGACACTCTTACAATCCAACTGTAAGAGGTCGCTTGCGGCCTACAGACTGGTTCTGCTGAATAATGTATGGCTGGTGTTAAGTCTCAAGCCGGACCAATTCTGCCATGGACTGGTTGAATGGTGTTTTAATGTAAACCACACCATTGCTGTCCGCCACCGGCACTCGGCCCGCCTGAATGTTGATCTGCAGTGATGGAATAATCAGCTTCGGCACACCAAGTTGAGTATCCCTGGCAGTGCGCATGGCAACATAATCCTCTTTCGTGGTTCCAGTCTTGATATGAATATTCGTTTCGCGCGACTCGGCCACACTGACACAGGAAACGGCCTGTTCTCCTGTTTTTGGATAATAGTGACAAAGATAAATCTGTGTCTCGTCCGGCAGTTGGTGAATCTTGCGGATTGAATCGTAAAGCTGGCCGGCATCTCCACCGGGAAAATCACACCTTGCCGTACCGTAAGCCGGTGCAAAAAGCGTATCTCCTACAAACGCGGCGTCACCGACCAGGTAAGTGACGCTGTCACTGGTGTGACCCGGTGTTTCCATTACACGTATTTCCAGTTCACCAACCTGGAGGGTATCCCCCTCGCCGAGCAGAAGGTCGAACTGACTTCCATTGGCAGCAACGTCCGGCATATTGAACGCGCGAATGAATGTTTCCTGTACCGAGCAGATACCTTTGTGGCAGGCAACCCCGGCGCCGGTACGCCTGCGTATTTCATGAGCGGCGGTCAAATGATCAGCGTGTGCGTGGGTTTCCAGCACCCATTCAATGCGATAGTCGTCCTGTTTTGCGGTATCAAGCACCTGGTCCGTGAACGAAAAGTCCGTCTTGCCACTAACCGGGTTATAAACCCATACGGGATCGATAATCACCGCCACCCGGCCTGTGGGATCGGCCAGCAAATAAGTCCAGGTTCCTGATTGCTCTTCATAGAATGGGGTAATTTCCATGGATACAAGCTTACCCTCTCATTACATAAGATACCTCTTATTAAGATATTTGTAATTTAGACGAATTGCAAATATAGTCAGCTTATGAATGTAGCTTCAAAACCCGGGGGTACAACCCGTATGGACTTTGACGCCATGCAGCAAAATGCTACCGAAGCAGTCACCCTGCTCAAAGGCCTGGCCAATGAGAGCAGGTTGATGATTATGTGCGTCCTAACTGAGGGTGAATTTTCCGTGGGACAACTCAATAAGCGGATCAAGTTGAGCCAGTCCGCTCTTTCGCAGCACCTTGCTGTGCTGCGCGAACAGGGCCTGGTCAATACGCGGCGGGAAAGCCAGACGATTTACTATCGCCTGGCCGACAGCCCGGCCATGAACGTGATTGGGCTGCTACACGAGGTTTACTGCGAAGCCTGATGTAAGAGGTCGCTTGCGGCCGAAGCGCCAGAGTCCAAAGAGTCGCCCGCAAACGGGCTATTACATTACTTACCAATGCAGAAACTGGAAAAGATTTCCCCCAGCAGGTCATCCGGCAGGACTTCGCCTGTGATCTCGCCCAGGGCGTTTTGAGCAAGCCGCAATTCTTCTGCCAACAACTCACCGGACATGTTTTCTTCCATGCGTGCATTGCCGGCCTCGAGGTGGCCCCCTGCTCTTTTCAACGCTTCGATATGTCTTTGGCGCGCTGAAAAACTGCCCTCCGCCTGGTCTGCCGCCCCCAGCTCCTCGAGAATCCTGGTTTTCAGGTCATCGATTCCTTGCCCGGTTTTTGCGGAAATCCAGACATCCGGCCCCGCCGCAGCCCGGTTTACCCTGTTCAGGTCAGCTGAATCCAGCAGGTCAGCCTTGTTGCCTATCCGGATATACCTGACATGGGCCGGTAACTCCGCGGCAAGATCCTGTTGCCCGCCCGCCTGTTTCCCACCTGGCGCTTCGCTGGCGTCCTCGACCAGCAACACGATATCCGCAGATTCCAGTGCCTCGCGCGCGCGCCTGACACCCTCCACTTCAATCCGGTCAGCGGTTTTGCGAATGCCCGCTGTATCGGCAAGATGGACGGGAATCCCGTCAATCTCTATTTGTTCCCTGAGCACGTCCCTGGTCGTGCCGGGTATTTCGGTGACGATGGCGCTTTCCTGGCCGGACAAGGCATTGAGCAGGCTGGATTTACCCGCATTGGGCCGGCCAATGATGGCCAGCACAATCCCGTCCCGCAGCAATCTGCCCTGGCGAGCCTCGTGCATCAGGCTGGTGAGTTCCTTGCGGACCTGTTCCAGACGCTGGAGTACATCGCTTTCAGCCAGGAAATCAATTTCTTCGTCCGGAAAATCTATCGCTGCCTCGACAAAAACACGTAATTGCATCAAGGTGGTCCGAAGGTGGTTCACACGTTCTGAAAAAACACCCTGCAGGCTGCGCTGCGCCGCACGCGCTGCAGCGTCAGTCCCCGAATCAATCAGGTCAGCTATGGCCTCGGCCTGGACAAGATCCATCTTGTCATTGAGAAAGGCACGCTCGGAAAATTCTCCGGGGCGGGCTGCGCGCGCGCCCAATTGCATGACCCGTTCCAATACGCGCTGAAGGATGTAGGGACCGCCGTGACCCTGCAGCTCCAGTACGTCTTCACCTGTAAATGAGTGTGGCCCCTGAAAAAACAGGACAATGCCGAAGTCTATCGTCTCGCCTGACTCATCGATAAAATCAGCCAGCTTGGCGTAGCGTGGTTCAGGTAAGGCGCCGAACAGGTTTTCCGCGATTTTCCGTACGCACGGCCCCGACAAACGCACAATTCCCAGGCCACCGGCGCCCGGCGGGGTCGCGATAGCGCAAATTGTGTCAGTTTTAAGGTCCAGATTAATCCGCCGCGGCGATCTTGCGTGTAATGTAGTACTGCTGCGCCAGTGAGAGGCCCGCATTCGTTGCCCAGTACAACACAAGGCCGGCCGGGAAGAATGCAAACATCACGGAAAACACCAGCGGCATCATGTTCATCATCTTTCTTTGCATTGGGTCCATTCCCGCTGCCGGGGTGAGCCGCTGAGTGGCGAACATGAATGCCGCATTCAACAGCGGCAATACAAAATAGGGATCCCTGTCCGACAGATTCTGAATCCACAGGATAAAGGGCGCCTGTCTAAGCTCTACCGACTCCAGCAATACCCAGTAAAGGGCAATGAAGACCGGAATTTGAACCAGGATGGGCAGGCACCCGCCCAGCGGATTAACCTTCTCTTTCTTGTACATCTCCATCATCGCCTGGCTCATGCGCTGGCGGTCATCGCCAAATCGTTCCTTGAGCTGGTCTATCCGTGGTTGCAATTTACGCATCCGGGCCATTGATTTGTACTGGGCTTCAGTCAACTTAAAAAACGCCCCTTTGACCAGGATGGTCAATATTACGATCGCCCAGCCCCAGTTGCCGACAACGCTGTGGATTTTTTCCAGCAACCAGAAAAGTGGCTTGGAAAAGACGGTGAAAATTCCATAATTTACAGTATGCTCAAGCCCGGGAGCCACATCCGGAAGCCGGTCCTGCAGCTTGGGTCCCAGGTAGAGGCGGCTGTTGAATTCGCCACGGCCGCCAGGGGTTACCCGCTGTTGCGGTGAAATATACCTTGCAATGTAGCGGGGCCAGCCGCTCGACTTAAGTTCCTTCGTTGAATAGCTTGCCTCTTCATTTTCCGGTGGAATCCAGGCTGTGAAAAAATAATGCTGGATCATCGCCAGCCAGCCACCCGTAATGGTTTTATTGAATGGCTCGTCCGCGACGTCATCAAAATCAACTTTTTCGAACTTGTCTTCCGGGCTGTAAAAACCGATCCCATGGAAACTGTAGCGGCCGGGATTGGTGAATCCACCAGAATCTTCATCTCCCGGCACGGACTGCTGCAGTTGATCATAGCGACTGCCTGCCCACGTCACCCCGCTATTGTTTGTCAGCTGATACCGGACTTCAATGTCATATTGATTTCTTTTTAGGATAAAAGTCTTGGTCACCCGCACACCATCCGGTGACTCCCACGTAAGCGGTACGCGGATTTCTTCCGCTCCCGCAGCCAATTCGTAATCCTGGCGGGCAGTTTGGAACTGGCTTGTGTGGTTCGGCGCTGACTGTTGGGACAACAGGCCGGACTGGGCAATGAACATATGATCGCCCTGCCCTGAAAACAAATTGACCTTGGTGTCCGGATCCGTGAAAACGACCGGGTAGTCCAACAACAGGGCGGAAATAACCGTTCCACCTGTCAGGTTGATTTCTAAATCCAGTACATCCGTCGTCACGGTAATGAAAGGGCTTTCGCCCTTCATTTCTGTTGGTGGGGTGTCTGTTGGTGTATCAACAGACGGCATGTCCTGCGGCGCCCCGGCCCCCTGATCCGGGGTTTGCGAAACTACTGCTCGCGATTCATCGGGCAGTGGAAGATCAGCGGCATCGATACTATCCGCCGAGGGAATAGACAATGTCTCATCGGATGAGGTCGTTTCAACTGCCAAAGGGGACGATTGCGGGCCGTAATCCTTTTGCCACTCGACCCAGAGCATGTAGCCAAGAAACACCAAACCAATGATCAATACCGGTCGAAGATTTCCCATGTGTCTTTACCCTGACTCCTGCTTGAGGCCTTTTTCCTGCTTGAGGCAGGACCAGTGTACTTGCAAAGATTGAAACAACTGATGGTTGCATATGGTGGCGGCTTCCCGTCGCGGCAAGACCACAAAATCAATTCCCGGTGAATTTTCCTCAATTACCGTCCCGAACGATTGACCAAACGATTGACGAAAACTCTCACGAATGACGCGTTTGATCCGGTTTCTGCCTACAGCGTTCCGATCCACTTGCCGCGACACTGCCATACCCAATCGAGAGCAATCGCCTTCATTATTTCGCGCCAAGACTTTGAAACAACGATCTGAGGAGACAATAGAATTTCTAAAAACTCTTTTAAATTCAGCTGGTTTTTGTAATCTTGCACGAACCGGAAATGTCGCCCGGCGAGGCGGGTTCGTCTGCCGGGCCTTGTTTTTCAATGGGAAAAACCCAGGAAAAATCTGGGGCAATCAGGCAGACAGGCGCTTACGGCCCTTGGCGCGACGAGCCCGGATGATGGCTCTCCCACCCCGGGTTGACATGCGGGCCCGGAAACCATGTCTGCGTGCGCGCTTCAGGAGGCTTGGCTGAAATGTACGCTTCATTTTATTGATCCTTTCAGGAATTAATCCAGTTTCTGGCCCCACAATTCCCCTGGAATTGCAAATGGCCGACAAAAGAGGAGAATTTTAACTTTTATTTGCCTTTGAAACAAGGTATTCGGAAGATTTGGAGGAGTAGGGTGGGCAACTTCTTTGCCCACCAATTTTCAATTCAACCACCAGCATCGAATTTTCGAGCAAATTGACGGGGATGAATTGTTTACCTCCCGGTTTTTGTTGGGGGATAATGTGGAATATGGAATGGTGGGCAACGGAGTTACCCGCCTACAAAATTAACGAATCTGTAGTCAAGTTATCCACAGCGGGTTAGACTTGTTCGTTCCCGGCGCGTCAAACGCATAGCCCAACTTAATAAATTAGATAAATACAAGCCCCGGAATGGCCCAAAAAACCTGGCAAACCTGTTTAAAGCACCTGGAGCGCGAGCTACCAGCAGAGGATTTCAATACCTGGATTCGTCCTTTGCAAATCAAATCAAAAAAGGGCCGGGCCGTTTTGCTATCGCCCAACGAGTACGTGCGCGATTACATAGCACTGAATTACCTGGAAAGGATCCGTGATATTTTCGAGCACCTGGATGAAACCCGTGATTCAGTGGTAGTGGAAGTCAACAACCGGGAAGTGAACCTCGAACCACGGGGTAAAATGATAACTCCTGTCGCTACCGGCCTGGATAATCGTTATCGTTTCAATAACTTCGTTCAGGGTAAATCAAATGAATTGGCTTACGCCGCAGCGCAACAGGTAGCCAAAAAGCCTGGCCTGGCTTATAACCCCTTATTGTTATATGGCGGAACGGGCCTGGGTAAAACACACCTTTTACACGCAGCCGGCAACCTGATTCACCAGGAAGACCAGCACACCAGGGTTCTCTATTTGCACTCGGAACGATTCGTCAGCGAAATGATACAGGCTCTGCGTGGAAACAAAATGGAGGCCTTCAAACAGCACTACCGTACTGCCGGGGCCCTGCTGATCGACGATATCCAGTTTTTCGCTGGTAAAGAACGTACCCAGGAAGAATTTTTCCATACTTTCAATGCATTACTTGATAGCCAACAGCAAATTATCCTGACCTGTGATCGTTACCCTAAGGAAGTCGATGGCATTGAAGCCAGGCTACGATCCCGCTTTGGCTGGGGTCTCACTGTAGCCATTGAACCACCGGATTTTGAGACTCGCGTCGCTATCCTGATGAACAAAGCGCAAGAGCGGGGTATTGAACTCAATGAAGCGGTTGCCTACCTCATCGCACGTAGAATGCGTTCTAATGTACGTGACCTCGAGGGGGCTCTGAACACACTATCTGCCAACGCGCGTTTTTCCGGCCGGCCAATTACTGAAAGTTTCGCCCAGGAAGTGCTGCGCGACCTTCTTTTGGTACATGACCGTTTGCTTACAATCGAAAATATTCAAAAAGCCGTTTCAAAATACTACAATTTACGGGTGACCGATTTGCTTGGCCGGCGGCGGACACGGATGATTGCCAGGCCCCGTCAAATGGCCATGGCTTTGAGCAAGGAGTTAACCGAACACAGTCTTCCGGAAATCGGCGATGCCTTTGGCGGGCGGGATCATACAACCGTACTGTATGCTTGTCGTAAAATTTCGGAATTGTGTGACACCGATGGCAGGACTCGTGAGGACAGGGCAAAGCTCGTCCGTCAATTGACTGCGTGAATCGGGTTAGAATGAATTAATATGTGTGAAATCATGGCACAAGTTGTGGATAAGTAATGAACTCCTTTCACGGCCATTTTTATCCACAGATAATGTACAGTTTACAGAACAGTTTATACCTTGATGATATATTACTAACTGATTGAATTTAAAAGAATATTAATGGTTTTAGCTTTATCCACAAAGCTTACTACTACTACTGTTTTTAATAAGTATATAAATAATTATTAAAAGGATACCGGTCATGAAATTCAGTACTCAACGAGAGGTTTTATTACAGCCTTTGAGCCAGGTTATCGGTGTTGTTGAGCGACGACAGACTTTGCCTGTGCTCGCTAACTTTCTGATCGCAGTACAGGGCGGTCGTTTATCTGTCACTGGGACAGACATGGAAGTGGAACTGATTGCCTCAATCAAGGCAGATGTTTCCAGAGAGGGGGACACGACTGTACCAGCAAGAAAGATGCTGGATATCGTAAGAATGCTGCCTGAAGGCGCGACAATTTCCATTGTCCTGGAAGGTGACAAGCTAACCATATCTTCGGTTAAAAGCCGATTTACCCTGTCCACGCTGCCGGCAACGGAGTTTCCTGCTACTGACCAGGTTGAAACTCTAGAAGTTGTTAAAATTCAAGAGGTTGCATTAAAACGACTGTTAGACAAAACCTCTTTTGCAATGGCTAATCAGGACGTTCGTTATTACTTGAACGGGCTTCTTTTCGAATTCCAGGATGGCAGTTTTAAAACCGTGGCCACGGATGGACATCGTCTTGCCATTTGTGAGCTTGAAGAAGATCTGGGGGTACCTCAAAACAGGCAACTAATCGTACCCAGGAAAGGTGTTATCGAACTTTCGAGAATGCTTTCTGACAGCGATGAACTGGTCGAGCTGGCCTTGGGAAAAAATCACATTCGACTGGTGAAAGGCAGCACCATTTTCACTTCAAAACTGATCGATGGAAGATTTCCGGACTACAGTGCAGTAATCCCGGTTGGTACCGATCGGCATATTCACGTTGACAAGGATGGATTTACACACGCATTGCAACGGGCTTCTATACTATCAAATGAAAAATACCGTGGAGTGCGCCTTGAAGCTACAGGAAATTCGATCAAAATAATTGCCCACAATCCGCAGCATGAAGAAGCGGTGGAGGAGCTGGAGGCTGAATTAAATTTTGACCAGATCGCAATTGGATTTAATGTTACTTATCTCCTGGATGCATTGACCGCGCTTGATTCTGAATCGATAACCATGGAATTAAAGGATGCAAACAGCAGTTGCCTGATCACGGTTAAAGGTGATGATTCAAACCGGCATGTCGTGATGCCGCTCAAGTTGTAATGGGCGCCAGTAACAGCATGATGTGATGTTGACTGTGTGCCTGGAATTCCTTGAAAATCAATACTATCCAGATAGAAAATTTTAGAAACCTGGAGTCTGTTTTCTTTAAACCGAATCCGGTAATAAACTTTATCATAGGCAACAACGGTGCCGGAAAAACAAGTATCCTGGAATCAATAGTCGTATTATCCCGTGGCCGTTCTTTTCGGACCCCACATGCTTCTGAACTCGTCGGACCCGTAAAATCCACTTTCAATGTGTTTTCAGAGACAGAAAAGGATGGCGGGGAATGTAACCGTCTTGGCTTAGAGCGATCTGGAAAGCACTGGAGAGCGCGAAAAAATGGTCAGGATCTGCCTCAAATCAGCCAACTGACTCGAAGCCTTCCCTTGGTATTGATGGAACCAAACAGTCACCTGTTAGTGAGCGGAGCACCCGAAGTGCGCCGCAGGTTTCTCGATTGGGGCGTGTTCCACGTGGAACAGGAGTTCCTCGGGGTTTGGCGGAATTACTCGAAAACGCTCAGACAACGAAACGCTGCACTCAGGCAGGGAAGGATCGATGTCATTGAAAGTATGGATGAAATACTCTTTCAACTCGGGTCAAAACTGAGCCAGTTAAGGGAGGCGTATAGCAAATCCATCTCAAGAGAGACACAATCAATTATTTCTAAATTGAGTGATGGACTAAATGACATCACGTTTGAGTATCATAATGGGTGGGGATCGGGTTCGTATCGAAATGCGCTTTCAAAATGGCGGGAGCGGGATTTGGAGCGGGGTGCTACAAGCCAGGGTCCACACCGTGCAGATCTAGTTCTGATGAAGGGCAATGCATATGCCAAGGCGGTGTTATCCCGTGGCGAACAAAAAATCCTTTCGGCCGCCTTGTTACTGGCACAGGCGGAATTTTTGAAGTCGCGGGGAGAAGCCCCCATCGTTTTGCTCGATGACCTTGCATCTGAATTCGACAGCATACATTTTAATCGGGTATTGGTAAAATTTCTTGAAACGGAAGGACAGGTGTGGGTTACGGGAACCAGGAAGCCTGAGTTTTCAGGTCCGTGTACCGTGTTCCACGTGGAACACGGAACTGTGCGCGAAATGATATAATAGTTACATGTAACTTCCCCGTGATAACCCTTTTTCATGAAACAGTGCTAAAACTCTGTGAATTAGAAAAAACAAATTATTATCAAGAGATTATATAAATTCTCAGGACCAGAAAGTCTATGATTAAAAACGAATATGATTCCTCGAACATAAAGGTACTGAAAGGACTGGATGCTGTCCGTAAAAGACCCGGTATGTATATTGGGGATACAGATGACGGCACCGGTTTGCATCACATGGTGTTCGAAACCGTAGACAATTCAATCGATGAGGCACTGGCGGGCCACTGTGACTACATACGAGTCATCATTCACGAGGACGATGCAGTAAGTATCGAGGACAATGGGCGTGGAATTCCCGTTGATATGCATGAAGAAGAAGGCATATCGGCCGCAGAAGTAATCATGACGGTGCTGCATGCCGGTGGAAAATTTGACGATAACTCTTATAAAGTCTCCGGAGGCTTGCACGGCGTGGGTGTTTCAGTCGTAAATGCCTTGTCAGAAGAACTCAAGCTTAGAATAAAAAGGGATGGGCATGTCTGGCGGCAGACATATCACATGGGGATACCGCAGGAGCCCATAAAAATTACAGGTGACAGTGAGGAAACAGGGACATTGGTGTTTTTCCGCCCCAGCCACGATGTTTTCAGCAACCCGGTGTATCACTACGATATCCTGGCAAAGCGACTAAGGGAGCTGAGTTTTCTCAATTCAGGCGTCCGGATTGAACTCAACGATGTGCGTAGCGGAAAGGCGGATGTCTTTGAATACAAAGGAGGAATCAAATCTTTTGTAGCGCATCTGGGGCGTAACAAGAACCCACTTCACCCTACCGTAATGTATATGTCCGCAGTCAACAAGGGCACTACAGTTGAGGCAGCCTTGCAGTGGACTGACTCATACCAGGAAACGGTTTTTTGTTTTACCAACAATATTCCTCAGAAAGACGGCGGAGCACACCTCGCCGGTTTCCGTGCGGCGCTTACCAGGACCATCAATAACTACATAGAAGAAGCGGGGGTTGCGAAAAAGAGCAAGGTTTCTACTACTGGCGACGACGCGAGGGAAGGGTTGATCGCAGTACTCTCCGTAAAGGTCCCTGATCCAAAATTTTCCTCACAAACAAAGGACAAACTGGTCTCGTCAGAGGTAAAACCGGTGGTTGAATCGTTGGTGGGAAGCCGTTTGCGTGATTTTCTGCTGGAAAATCCAGTTGAGGCCAAAACCATTACCGCCAAGGTGGTTGACGCGGCTCGAGCACGGGAAGCGGCACGAAAAGCCAGGGAAATGACACGCAGAAAGGGTGTGTTGGATATTGCGGGCCTTCCCGGCAAGCTCGCAGATTGCCAGGAAAAGGATCCCGCCTTGTCGGAAATATTCCTGGTAGAGGGTGATTCCGCCGGAGGATCGGCTAAACAGGGAAGAAATCGCAAGACCCAGGCAATTTTGCCGCTCAAAGGCAAAATTCTTAACGTTGAAAAGGCCCGTTTTGACAAAATGTTGTCTTCGGCTGAAGTAGGCACGCTTATTACCGCACTGGGTTGTGGTATTGGCCGGGACGAATTTGATCCGGACAAGCTACGTTACCACACCATCATTATCATGACGGACGCAGACGTGGACGGTTCGCACATCAGAACCTTGCTGCTGACATTTTTCTACCGTCAGATGCCAGAATTGATTGAGAGAGGTCATATTTACATTGGTCAACCACCTTTGTATAAAATCAAGCAGGGCAAACAGGAACAATATCTGAAAGACGATAACGAATTGAATGACTATCTGCTGGCGAGGGCGCTTGATGACGCCATGCTCATATTTGATCCTGACGCACCACCCCTGAGCGGTGAGGCGCTGGAACAACTGATGCGGGATTTCCTGGCCGTTCACCTGACCAACCTTCGCCTGTCAAAGCGATACGACTCACTATTTCTTGAACAACTTATTGATTTTCAACGCTATTCTACTGATTGGAATAAGAAAGACATATCCGCGTGGTGCGAATTAATGGTGGCAAAATTAAAGGCAAAAAGCGCCACCAGCATTCATTACGGACTTGAGGTCATCAAGGGTGAAGAAGGGCATGACCTGTTACTGAAGAAGGCCATTCATGGTGTAGTCGAAGAAAAGCGGATTACGCCTGACTTTTTCCTTGGGCCGGAATACCGGCTGATTGGAAAACTGGCCGATACGCTAAATGGCCTTATCCAGCCCGAAGCCTCTGTGCGGCGGGGTAAATCAGAGAAACAAGTATCGTCTTTCCGGGAAGTTTACGAGTGGCTGATGGCTGAAAGCCGTAAGGGCAGAAGCATTCAACGTTTCAAGGGTCTTGGTGAAATGAATCCGGAGCAACTATGGGATACAACCGTAAATCCGGAAACAAGGCGTTTGTTGCAGGTCACCATCGAAGATGCCGTAGCAGCCGATGAGGTCTTTACAACCCTGATGGGAGACGAAGTAGAGCCCCGGCGGGATTTTATAGAGAACAACGCCATGTATGTGTCCAACCTGGATATATAGCCCAAAAATCTAAGTTGTTGTTTATAAAAGAGAATTTAATTCTTCACTTAAGCTGCGCTGTTCATTAAGGTGCGCGGCGTGAATGCCAAGCTCCCGGGCAACTTCGACAAATTTTCTGCTCGAACTGAAAAGGTGGCAATGATCGGGGCTTACTGCATAACGTTGCAGAATATCCCTGAGCGCTTGTACGCGGTTTCGTTTCTGCGTCAGCAATGAGCGCTGAACATAATAAACACCATCGAGAACACCCCCGGCATCTGTCAGACGTTCACGGATACTTCCTGGTCCCAATAGGGCGTCGTCCGGGCCACCATGGCTGGATGACCACCGTTCAGGCTGTGGTGCAGTAGCGAGCAAGTGATAACCCTGGCGGGTGAATCGTGCCAGAATCCGGAACAGCCGGGAGTCGTGTTTACCATCGACTACAGCAAGTATATCATCCCGGCTAATCAGCAATAGACGCTGTTTTTGCATCATATCAACTCAATATGGAAAGGTTCGCGATGCGGTCGAACAGGGCTTTCAAGCGAAACAGCAAAGCAAGACGGTTGGCTCTCAGCGCAAGATCTTCATCCATGACCATGACCGAATCAAAAAAGTCGTCTACGGGCTTGCGCAATCCAGCCAACAGTTCCAGGCTTGCTGCATAATCGGCGGACTCAAGTAAGGGTTTCAGTTGTCTTTCCAGGCTACTAACTTCTTTAAAAAGATACCGTTCTTCGTCTAAAATAAGCCTATCTGTGTCGATTTCCTTCGATATATCTTCATCAGCTTTACGTAGAATATTGCCGATTCGTTTGTTTGCAGCAGCCAGGCTGGAAGCTGCTTCCTGGCCCATAAAGCCATCCAGCGCTCTAAGGCGGCTGTCCAGATCAGGTAGGGTGTCCCAGTCAGATTCAATGGCTGCATTGATTAGTTCGGCTGCGAAACCCTGATCACGAAAGTGGTTCCGGGCTCTTTCTACGATGAAGTCGCGGATTTCGACCAACAGCGCCGGATCAACGGACAGTTGTGGTAAGAGTTCATTGGCGGCAAGCGCCAGTAAGCGGTTAAGAGAGAGGTCCAGCCTGGCCTCGATGAGGATTCGTACGAGGCCCAGAGACGCTCTGCGCAAGCCAAACGGATCCTTGTTGCCACTGGGGCGCATTCCGGCAGCAAAAATGCCGGTTAGCGTATCCAACCGGTCCGCGATGCTGCAGACCTGACCGACGTCTGAAGCCGGAATCGAGTCACCCGCAAAACGGGGCATATAATGTTCTTCGATGGCGGCCGCAACAACCGGGTCTTCACCGGATACCAGGGCATAGTGGCGGCCTATTACACCCTGAAGTTCAGGAAATTCCCCGACCATCTGGCTCATAAGGTCACATTTGGACAGAGAGGCAGCGCGCTTTGCGTGAAAAAAATCAACAGAAAGTATTTCTGCTATCTTCTTTGATAATACACCGATTCTTCTTGATTTGTCTCCAATTGTTCCGATATTCTGTTGAAAAACAACCTGATCCAGACTGTTAGAAAACGATTCAAGCGTTTGTTTCATGTCCTGCTGTAGGAAAAACCGGGCATCCGCCAGGCGTGGACGAATGACACGCTCATAGCCCGCGCGCACTGACGGTGGGTGTTCGCTCTCAAGGTTCGAAACGGCAATGAATCGATTGGAAATTCTTTCAGAGCCGCCTGATTCCATGACCGGGAAAAACTTCTGGTGGTCCTGCATGCTGGCGATCAATGCAGCATGGGGTACAGCCAGGAACTCTTCGTCAAAAGTACAGCCAACAGCAACGGGCCACTCTACAAGATTATTAACTTCATCCAGCAATTCAGAGTCAATGTGGACATTTTCGTCCACATCCAGCAGCTTCTTGCGGATCAAGTCCCGGCGACGGTCATGATTGGCGATGACACAGGCTGCCTCCAGCACCTCGCGATAATTCGCAACGGCCGGGACCGGGTGTGGGCCGGGAGAATGGATCCGGTGACCCCGGGTTGTGTTGCCTGCAGCCTGCCCGAGAAGCTCACCCTCCAGTACTTCTGAGCCATGCAGGACAAGCAGCCAGTGAACCGGTCGTACAAAACTGAAGTCATGATCGGCCCAGCGCATGGGTTTTGGTACAGGAAGATGCTTGATGGCCTGCTCCAGGATCGGATAAATCAGCTCGGAGAGGGTTTTTCCCGGTACATGCAGCTTTGCGTAAAGCCATTCACCCTTTTCTGTTGTGACAGTTTCCAGCTCAGAGACTTCCCTCCCGACCGACCGGGCAAACCCCATTGCTGCCGGGGTGGCATTGCCTTCTTCGTCGAAAGCGGCCCCCAGTGCCGGCCCGCGCCGCTCCTGGGTCAGATCGGGCTGCCCGGCGGCAACGTCTTTGAATAGCACGGCCATCCGACGGGGAGTGGAAAAAGACCGGCTGCCGACCGGGTCGAAAAGGAGATTTTGCTTTTCGAGACCCGTCTTAACACCGGTATAAAACGCTTCGCGGATCCCATCGAGTGCTTTCGGTGGCAACTCTTCACAGCCCAGCTCCACCAGGAGATCCTCGCGGCTGATTTTCTGCGCCAGTGTGTCACTCATCTCCCTGGACTCCCAGGCCGGGGAAGCCCAGCGCTTCACGCCGGGCGTAATAGCAGTCTGCAACACGCCGGGAGAGATCCCGTACTCGCAGGATATATCTTTGCCGTTCCGTGACGGAAATGGCGCGACGCGCATCCAGCAGGTTGAAGGTGTGAGATGCTTTTAACACTTGCTCATAAGCCGGCAACGGCAAATCCAGGTCAACCAGCTTCCTGGCCTCGCTCTCACAGGTATCGAACCAGCTGAACAGGGCATCAATGTCGGCGTGCTCGAAATTGTATTGGGACTGTTCTACTTCATTTTGATGGAAGACATCACCATAGGTGACAACCCGCCCGCCCGTATCGGTCCATACCAGGTCAAAAATACTGTCAACACCCTGCAGATACATTGCCAGGCGCTCAGCGCCGTAGGTGATTTCACCCATAATGGGTCTGCATTCCAAGCCGCCGACCTGTTGGAAATAGGTAAACTGCGTCACTTCCATGCCGTTCAGCCAGACTTCCCAGCCGAGTCCCCATGCACCCAGGGTTGGCGACTCCCAGTTATCCTCAACAAACCGGATATCATGGACCTTCGGATCAATCCCAACGGCCTCAAGCGACTCCAGGTACAACTCCTGGATGTTTTCAGGAGAAGGTTTCATCACCACCTGGTACTGGTAGTAATGTTGCAGGCGGTTTGGGTTTTCGCCATAGCGGCCGTCTGTCGGCCGCCGGCTCGGTTGAACATAGGCGGCATTCCAGGGTTCCGGTCCGATCGCCCGCAAAAAAGTGGCCGGGTGAAAAGTACCCGCACCCACTTCAAGATCGAGGGGCTGGATGAGCACGCAGCCCTGGTCTGACCAGAACGTTGCCAGCTGTTGAATGAATTGCTGAAAAGTCATCGTTTTTAATGTGATGCGGTTTGCGGGCTAGTATAGTCAAAGCCCGTCCATGACAGAAGAAAAAGGTTTGCCGGGGCTCTTACAACTAGTCAACCCGGGTGACGATGAAAACGACTCCATCGACGCCGGTTACTTTTACCCGCGTTCCGGCGGGAAGGTCGGGACCCTTGACGCGCCAACTGGAATCATCGACTTCCACTTTACCCACGCCATTGACAATCGCATGGTCCAGCGTGAATATCCGGCCCGTGTACTGCTGGCCACGCTGGTTCAACAGGGGTTGATCCGATTGGGGCGGGTGGATTTCACGGTAGCGGCGCCAGGCAAGCACCGCCACCACGGATAGGACCCCGAACAATACCAGTTGGGCCTCCACCGGGATGGAAGGGAAGACCAACAGCAGGAAACCGACTGCTGCGGCGGCAAAACCCAGCCAGAGAAAGACAAAAACCGGGGAAGTAAGCTCCAGAATCAGCAGAACACCAGCGAATATCCACCAGTGCCAGAATACAATGTGTTTCAACCATTCCATACTTTTCCCCTTTGCTTAACGATAATCGAGGTCTTTGGGGGTATCACTGTCCTTGGAGCCTTCACTGTCTGCGCTGTCCTCGTCGTCTTTGCCAAAAGCTTCCCTGGCTATTTCCGTGATGCCGGCCAGACTGGAAAGTACACCGGTTGCCTCCACCGGCAGCAGCAGGGTCTTGGTGTTGGGGCCGTTAGCAAAATCACTCAGGGCCTGGACATATTTCAGCGCGACAAAGTAGTTGATGGCCTGGATGTTGCCTGATGCAATAGCCTCGGACACCGTGGCGGTTGCCCGCGCTTCAGCTTCGGCCAGACGTTCCCTGGCCTCGGCATCCCGAAAAGCAGCTTCCCTACGACCTTCGGCATCGAGCATGACAGCTTTCTTGTCGCCCTCTGCACGCAAAATTTCCGCCTGGCGAAAGCCCTCGGCATCCAGGATGTTGGCGCGCTTTTCACGTTCGGCTTTCATCTGCCGCGCCATGGCTTGCACAATATCATTTGGGGGGCTTATGTCCTTGATTTCTATGCGGGTGACCTTGAGCCCCCAGGGCGTGGTGGCTTCATCGACCACAGCGAGCAGCCGGGCGTTGATTTCGTCACGTTTGGACAAAGTTTCATCAAGGTCCATAGAGCCCAGCACGGTACGGATGTTGGTCATGGTCAGGTTCAAAACAGCATGCTCAAGCCTGAAAACCTCGTAGGCGGCCTTGGCGGCATCCAGCACCTGGAAAAAGACGATCCCATCTACCGTTATCACGGCGTTGTCCTTGGAAATCACTTCCTGTGAAGGTACGTCCAGCACGCGTTCCATCATGTTGACCTTATGGCCGATCCGGTTGATGAAAGGAATAACGAAATGGAAACCAGGCCGCAGTGTAGTAGTGTAGCGGCCGAACCGTTCCAGGGTGTACTCGTATCCCTGCTGGACGATGATGACCGCCTTACGAACGACGGTGACACCGAGAATGGCGGCGATAACGGCCCAGATTAAAACACTATCAAACATGGCTAACCTCTTGTGTGATAACGCGCCAGGTCGCATCGCATGGACACGACAGCTGCGCAGTAAATTCTCCCGTTACTACAATAGCAGAACAGCAAGGGACTGGGGTGCCCCAGAAGTCACAATCACCAGTATTTTGGCAAAGCATAATGGTGAATCTATACTAAGGGTTTATAATGAACAGCTAATATAAGCGGATGCGCTCTATGAACAACTTTTTTGACAACCTGGGTGAGTGGCCGGCTTTTACCCGGCGGGCAATGCTTCGAACCGTCTGCGGTATCGCCTTTGCAACAGGCCCCTTGTCCGCGGCCCATGCCGACCTGCCCTTCGCTACAGCTCCTGCGGAAATCGAAATGAGCGCGGTGGAGCGTATGTTCGACGGTACGGTCGAAGCGGTCCATCAGGCAACCATCTCGGCCCAGACCGCCGGGCGGATCTCGGAAGTCAACTTTGACGTGGACGACTTCGTCGAACATGGTGCGGCGCTGATCCGCTTTACCGATGTCGAGCAGCGCACCGCATTGCGTGGGGCCGAGGCACGGCTGGCCGAGGCACGGGCGCGGCTGGTGGAAGCTGAAGAGGAATATCGGCGCGCTCAGAACCTCAAGCAGCGAGGCCTTGGTTCGCAACGCGACCTCGATCGGGCGCTGGCCAGCAGGGACTCCGCGGCGGCGCAAGTGGATTCGGCTGAATCCGCGGTGGAGCGGGCGCGTCAGCAATTCAATTACACGGTGGTCAAGGCGCCTTATTCCGGCATCGTGACCGAACGTTTTGTTGAGGTCGGCGAATCCGTGACCATCGGCCAGCGCTTGATGTCGGGGCTGTCGTTGGAACGCCTGCGCGTGACCCTTGACCTGCCCCAGCAGGTCACCATCAAAATCCGGCCAAATCCGCGCGCGGCCATCCTAACCGGCGAGGGTCGCGTGGAGCCGGAAAAAATTACGATTTTCCCGGTAGCAGATTCGGTGACCAACACCTTCCGCGTGCGCCTGGAACTGCCCGAAGGCCAGTTCGGACTGTACCCTGGCATGTTTATTAAGGTCGCCTTCCAGGTGGGTGAAGCCAGGCGGCTTCTCATCTCGGCCGCGGCACTAGTGCGCCGCAGTGAGGTCACGGGCGTTTACGTGGCTACGGAAGGCGGCATTCGCCTGCGCCAGATCCGGGTTGGCGAGACCGTCGGCGAACGGGTCGAGGTGTTGGCCGGGCTGGCTGAGGGTGAACGCGTGGCGCTTGACCCGGTCCGGGCGGGGATTTATGCCAAACGGCCGGCCATGCAGCAACCATGAAAGAAAAACTGGGGTTCTCGGGTCGCATCGCGCGCCAGTTCCAGGACAGCGAACTGACGCCATTGCTGGCGCTCATGGCCCTGCTGCTGGGTCTGTTCGCCATCGCGGTGACGCCGCGCGAGGAGGAACCTCAGATCGACGTCACCTTCGCCAACGTCTTCGTGTCGTTCCCGGGCGCCAACAGCACCGAGGTCGAGAACAAGATCGCCATTCCACTGGAACAAGTGCTCTCGGAAATCGAGGCGGTTGAACACGTCTACTCGGTCTCCCGGCCGGGAATGGCCGTGATGACCATCCAGTTCGAGGTCGGCGAGGACCGCACGGTTTCGCTGGTCCGTCTCTACAACGCCATCTATTCCCACCAGGACTGGATTCCGTCCAATCTGGGTGTTTTGCCGCCGTTGGTGAAGCCGAAAGGCATAGACGACGTACCCATCATTACCGCCACCCTGTGGACCGAGGATCCTGAGCGCGGTGGGCTGGAGCTGCTGAAAGTGGCCCATGCGCTGGAGGCTGAACTGAAGCGTGTTCCCGGTACGCGCGACGTTTACACTATCGGTGGCGCCCCCGACATCGTACACGTGGTGCTCGATCCGGAGCGGGTGGCCGGCTTCGGCCTGACGCTGGACGACTTGCGCATGGCGCTGACTGCGGCCAACAGTTCCCGTGAGGCAGGAACCCTGGTATCGGGCGGCCTGGAAATCCCGGTGCAGGCTGGCGTGTTCCTGTCCGGACGCGACGAAGTGGCGAACCTGATCGTGGGCGTGTTCGACGGCCGCCCCGTATACCTCGAAGATGTCGCTACGGTCCGCTCCGGCGGCGATCAGCCTGAACAATATGTCTGGCACGCTACCGGCCCGGCGGCGAACGAGGCCGTGCAAGAGGTCGTGCGGTACGCCCCCGCGGTTACCATCGCCGTGGCCAAGAAGCCCGGCACCAATGCAACCCGCATCGCCGACAAGGTTATCGAGCGCTTCAGCCAGTTGCAGGCCACCCACATTCCCGACGGCGTGCAGGTCGCCATCACTCGCAATTACGGCAAGACCGCCAACGATAAGGCCATGAAGCTGATCCAGAAACTGGCCTTTGCGACCGCCTCGGTAATCCTGTTGGTCTTACTGACAATCGGCTGGCGCGAGGCCGTCATCGTCGGTAGCGCGGTCATCGTCACGCTCATGGTGACCCTGTTCGCCTCCTGGGCCTGGGGCTTTACCATCAATCGCGTTTCCCTGTTCGCGCTGATTTTCTCCATCGGCATTCTGGTAGACGACGCCATCGTGGTGGTCGAGAACATCCACCGCCAAAGGGGCCTCAAGGAGGGGCCAATCAGGAGCCTCATCCCGGGTGCCGTGGACGAGGTCGGCGGACCGACCATCCTGGCTACCTTCACGGTAATCGCGGCGCTGATGCCCATGGCCTTCGTGACCGGCTTGATGGGGCCGTATATGAGTCCCATCCCGATCAACGCCAGCATCGGTATGATATTCTCGCTGGGCGTCGCTCTGATCCTCACACCCTGGTTGAGCAATCGCTTACTGAACCACGAGCACCCACCTCACAAGGGCGGTGATGACGAAGACCCGGGCAAACAGCCGGGCCTGTTCACCCGCCTGATGAGCCCGTTCTTGCACCGCGGCGAAGGCCGCCGGGCCCGCATGCTTTTGTATGGCGGATTGATCGGGCTGATCGCCGTCGCCCTGGCGCTGGTACTGTTCGAAGCGGTGGTACTGAAGATGCTGCCGTTCGACAACAAGTCGGAATTCCAGGTGGTGCTGGATATGCCCGAGGGTACACCGGTAGAAACCACTGCAGCGGTGCTTGACGAATTGGCCGGGGTAATCGAAACAGTCCCTGAGGTCACCGACTACCAGGTCTATGCCGGCACGGCCGCGCCGATCAATTTCAACGGCCTTGTGCGGCAGTACTACCTGCGCAAGGGGGGCATCATGGGCGACATCCAGATAAACCTCCTGGACAAGCACCACCGTAAACGCAGCAGTCACGAAATCGCCGCTTCCGTGCGCCCCCGCCTCGCGTCGGTAGCCGCGAAGTTTGACGGCTCAGTCAAGGTGGTCGAAGTCCCGCCGGGGCCGCCGGTGATGTCACCGATCGTGGCCGAGATCTACGGCCCCGATTACGCGGAGCAGAAACGCCTGGGCAGGAAACTGGACACGATCTTCCATTCCACTCCGGACATCGTCGATATCGACAGCAGTGTCGAAGCTGATGTACAACGCTACGTGATCGAAGTAGACCGTCAGCGGGCCGCCCTGTTGGGCGTTTCTCAACAGCAGGTCAGCGATGCGCTGGCGATGGCCCTGGGCGGTGAGGACGTCACTTATATCCACCATGGGCACGAGAAGAAACCGATCCCGGTGCGCCTGGAGGTGCCGGTAGCCAGCAAAACCAATATCGAGAGCCTGATGGCGCTGGAGGTGCGCAGCCGTGAGGGGATCCCCGTGCCGCTGTCGGATTTTGCCCGAAAAAAGCTTACGCCCTGGGACGATACCATTATCCACAAGGACCTGCTGCCGGTGGTATTTGTCACGGCCGACATGACGGGCGAACTTGACAGCCCGCTGTACGGCATGTTCGAGTTGTCGGGAAATATCGAGGATCTGGAGTTCGCAGGCGACAAGGTTGAGCAGCGTTACATCAGCCAGCCGGATAATCCGTACTACTTCTCGCTCAAATGGGACGGCGAGTGGCAGATCACTTACGAGACCTTCCGTGATATGGGCATTGCCTACGCCGTCGGCCTGATCCTGATCTTCCTGCTGCTGGTGGCCCAGTTCAACTCCTACTTGACACCGCTTATCATCATGGCGCCCATACCGCTGACGGTAATCGGCGTGATGCCCGGCCACGCACTGTCGGGTGCGCAGTTCACGGCAACATCCATGATTGGCATGATCGCCCTGGCCGGCATCATTGTACGTAATTCCATCCTGCTGGTGGATTTCGTCGAGCAGCAACTGGCCGCCGGCACACAACTGGAGGAAGCTGTGATCAAGGCGGCCTCAGTCCGCGCCAGGCCCATCCTGCTCACCGCCGCGGCCGCCACGATGGGGGCATTCTTCATACTTGACGACCCGATCTTCAACGGCCTCGCTATATCGCTGATCTTTGGGATCCTGATCTCGACGCTGCTCACACTGCTGGTAATCCCGGTGCTGTTCTACAGTATGAAACTACGCACGGTAGCTTGATCAAGGTAACCCACCATTCAAACGACCGGCTGCAATGACCACATATGTCAATAGGATTTGAACCTTTTGGGGCATTGATGGGCCGCTGGCCGGGCCAGGCCTGGGTGAATTCAGTCTGTAAACTGGCACAAAAGAGACTTGCCACGAACCCCCACGGGGACTTGCCACGCTGGCTGGGCGCTTTGCAGCAACTACCTGCTGTACCGGTCGAAGCCAGTCTTGGCATTGGGACACCAGCACTGGGGGGAAGGGCTGAAAGCCCACAGAAACTACGCGAAACCTTGATGGAATTGCACCCGTGGCGCAAAGGCCCCCTGCGCCTGGGGGGGCTCCTGATCGAAACAGAGTGGCGCTCGGACTGGAAATGGGAGCGAGTCGAGCCACACATAGAGCTTACGGGGCATCGTGTGCTGGATATTGGCTGCGGCAATGGTTATTTTGGCCTGCGCATGCTGGGTGCAGGCGCGGCGCTGGTCGTTGGTATAGATCCAATGCTGCTGTTTGTCATGCAATGGCTGGTCTGCCGGCATTTCTCAGGTGATATCGCCAATTACGTTCTGCCTCTGGGTATCGAGGATCTGCCTGCCGATCAGGTCGCGTTTGATACGGTATTTTCAATGGGCGTGCTCTATCATCGTAAAGATCCTTCTCATCACCTCAAGAGAATCCATTCCCTGCTTCGTCCGGGCGGGACCATGGTACTGGAGACCCTGGTGCTGCCCCAGGAGCGGCGGCAGGACATCCTGGTGCCGCAAGAACGCTATGCGCGCATGAGAAATGTCTGGGCGGTGCCGGGGACAGGCCTGCTGCAGGATTGGGTTCGAAAGGCCGGGTTCAGGAAAATTGACCTGGTGGATACGACACGCACGACAATCGAGGAACAACGCAGCACGACATGGATGCAGTTTGAATCACTGGCTGAATCACTGGATTCGAAAAATACTGCCAAAACCATCGAGGGCCACCCAGCACCGATAAGGGCTGTAATTATTGCTGTGAAATAATTCAACGGCCCCGCCGGAGGAGGCGGGGCCGCGAGTATTGCCTAAAGAATTTTTATTGAGTAAAAAAGCGTATGGTTTTACCCGTCTGTAAAAGTCTTAATTAGAACATTCCAGATCGGGCATGCCCTGCCAGTCCCTGCCGGTGTTGCGGTTCTGGCGGTTACCCCGGCCGCGCTGTTGGCGGTCAGCTTTCATTTCTTCCATTAATCCCAACTGTTCCCGGTTGAGAATTCTTGCGAGTTCAGCATCGGTATCCGCGCGAAGTGCACAAAGCTGAGGCGCCATCTCCCGAATCATCTGCTCACGCAGGGCGAGACGTTCCTGATCCGCGGTCTGAAAAAAGTCCAGTAAGTCGGCTGACTGCTCATCGCTGAGATTCAGGGCCGATGTTAAGTGGGCTACACGGGTTTCTGCATCCGGTGGGCCGTATTGCCGGGCCTGATTGCTTTGTGCTTGCAGCAGACTCGCCGGTAACAGGGCGATCATCAGGGTCAGGACCAATCTTTTGCTATTTGAATGTTTCATATACATCCTCCTTGTGTGAAGCGCGGTTTTCGAACAATCTACCGCACAGGTTCTCTGGTTCCTGAGGCTTATTCTGGAATTCATATTCAAAGAAAATGTGGAGAAAATAAGAACAATTCACGGGTTCACTTGAACCCCCGGTTCACCTGGGTGCAGGATAGGGCGTATGAGAGGGCTGCTTGCAAAAATTCTGCTTGCAATGGTGATCAGTGTGACGGTCGCGCTGATCGTTGTCTTTCTGATTACACGGGTCAGTTTGCAGCGGGGTTTGGTGAACTACATTGAAAACCAGGAAGCGGTTCAACTGCAAAGAATCGCACCGGAACTGGCGGAGCTATACCAGCAAGAAGGAGGATGGGGATTTCTAAAGGACCGTCCCTTACGCTGGAACCGGCAATTGCGTTTGACCCGGCCTCATCCCGAAATGGTTGAAGATGGTTCCAAAGCTCCACCCCGGGGACCCCTGCGGCATGAGGAAAATCGCCCGCCTTTTCCTGAACGGCTCCAGTTCCTGAAGCGGCTGTTCCTGCTCGATAGCCAGAAATCCCATGTAATTGGGGCGATCACATCAGAAAAAGGGCTATACCGCTTGGAAGCCGTGGAGGTCGCAGGAGAAGTGGTTGGCTGGATTGGGTTTGTGCCTCTTCGGGCAGAGCTGCCGTGGACGGCGCAACGATTCCTACGTAACCAGGCCCGCATGTTGGCGGCATCACTCATGGTTGCGTTGTTTCTAGCTGGAATTATTGGCTTTCTGCTGGCGCGGCATATCAGCCACCCGTTACGGGATTTGGCTAGTGAAGTAGCGGCGCTCACACGAGGTGAATTCGGGGTGCGGGCCGAAGTCAGGACCCGGGATGAAATTGGCGCCCTGGGTGCGGATGTCAACCGGTTGGCGGAAACGCTGGAGAAAAACCGTACGGCGCGCCGGCGCTGGATGGCCGATATCGCCCATGAACTACGTACGCCCGTCGCCATACTCAAGGGGGAAATTGAGGCCCTGGTAGACGGTGTCCGTCCCGTCAATGAAAAAACGACCGCATCGCTGCGTGAAGAGGCTGAGCACCTGGCGCACCTGGTTGATGATCTGCAAACGCTGGCCCTGTCAGATGCCGGAGCACTTAATCTGCAAATGGAACCAATCAATCTCAGCGTGCTCACGCAGCAGTCCGGTGAGGCTTTCCGTAGCCGGCTGACCGAAAGGGGGATCGAATTGCACCTGCACGCTCCAGAGGGAATACTACTCAATGCCGATCCGCAACGATTGAAACAGCTCCTGCACAACCTGCTGGAAAATTGTTGCCGCTATGTCGAGGAAGGCGGACGGGTGAGCCTGTCGCTGGCCAAAAAGGAACAAATGGTTGTGCTGGACCTGGATGATTCCGGTCCGGGACCCGAGACTGAGCAGCTGGATCAGCTTTTCGAGCGCTTCTACCGGGTCGAAGGGAGCCGTTCCCGTTCGACCGGTGGCAGCGGTCTGGGGCTCGCGATCTGTCGTAACATTGTTGAGGCACACCAGGGAAGCATCCGGGCCGAAACCAGCAGTATGGGCGGCTTGCGTATACACGTTGAACTACCATGCTAGTGCTCTGAACCCAACAACAGGAGTGTGACAGAGCACTAATCATGGATTATTCTGACCTGCATATCCTGATCGTTGAGGATGAACCCAAGATTGCCGCGCTGTTGGCGGATTATCTGCACCAGCAGGGCGGATTCAGCACCTCTCGTCTTTCCCGGGGCGATGATGTGCTGGAGCGGGTTCGAAGCCATCCTCCCGATATGATATTGCTGGACCTGATGCTGCCCGGTATGGACGGTATCGAGGTATGCAAGCAGGTGCGGGCGCAAAGCGCAGTGCCGATCATCATGATCACGGCTCGCGTGGAAGAGATTGACCGCTTGCTGGGGCTGGAACTTGGAGCGGACGACTACATCTGTAAACCCTTTTCCCCACGTGAGGTAGTCGCCCGCGTCAAGGCTGTCCTGAGGCGCTCAGTGCCAATTGCGGGAGCAGGGCGGGTCGATGGCCTGAAGATGGATTTTGCAATGCACAGCGCCGAGTTGGATGGTAAAAGGCTGCGGTTGACGCCGGTGGAATTTTCCCTGCTCAAGACTCTGACCAGCCATTCGGGCCGCGTATTTTCACGCGATCAACTGATGAATGAAATGTACCCCGATTACCGGATAGTCAGCGACCGTGCCGTTGATACTCACATCAAGAACCTGCGTAAAAAACTCACCGACGCTGGCGCCGGTAAAGACCTGGTTGAATCGGTGTACGGACTGGGCTACCGCTATACAGGCCCCTAGCCCTCATATTGCACGAAGGCTGACGATTGGTTATTGCGTGTATGGCATATGATTTCGGTAATAGGCAGTTCAGGGAGAGATCGGCTGGCTGTTTGCAGGACACGCTCAAGACATCCCTGTGCGCTAATCGGCTGTTCCCGA